>Ga0164243_10000183_pt1 | contig 144597 bp, 143 predicted proteins | sample OricompcompostOP_FD_108781 | JGI IMG/M metagenome (GOLD analysis project Ga0164243, IMG submission 108781) | Organic Plus compost microbial communities from Emeryville, California, USA - Original compost - Organic plus compost (OP) | ecosystem: Engineered > Solid waste > Mixed feedstock >...
CTGCGGCTGGTTCGACGCGGTGCTGGTGCGCCAGACCTGCGCGCTCTCCGGCGTCACCGGCATCGCCCTCACCAAGATCGACGTGCTGGACGGCTTCGAGACGATCCGCATCTGCACCGGCTACCGGCTCAATGGCGAGATCATCGACTATCTTCCCGCCCATGCGGCCGATCAGGCGGCGGTGGAGCCGGTCTATGAGGAAATGGAAGGCTGGGAAGGCACCACGGTCGGCGCCCGGAGCTGGGCCGACCTTCCCGCGCAGGCGATCAAATATATCCGCCGCATCGAGGAACTGATCGAATGCCCGGTGGCCAGCGTCTCCACCTCGCCCGAACGGGACGACACCATCCTGGTGCGCGATCCGTTCGAGGACTGAGGGGTTGGGGGATCAGCGGAAGAAGAAGAACCAGAGGATGAGCACCAGCGGAAGCGGAATCCCGACCAGCCAGAGTAATGCAGCCTTGCCCATGAAAATGCCTCTCCCTTGCAGATGAGGTCTGAACGCGCGAAGCCCCGGCTTGTTCCGGCTGCCGGGCGCGCGGCGGGCGGATCGGTCCGGCCGGTCAGTCGGGCAGGGGCAGCGCCAGCACGGTGAAGAGGCCGTCCTGCGCGGGGTCGGTGCGCGCGGCCCACTTGCCCTGCGAGACGAAGACCGTGCCGCGCGCCATGGTCACGCTGCTCGGATTGTCCGGGATGCCGTCGCGGATGATGCGCACATGGGCGCTGTCTCCCTCGATGAGGAGCGCGGTCAGCCGGCCGCTTCCCTCCGCCAGCAGCAGGCGCTGCGGCCCGATGCGGCGCATGCCGTCCGGCAGGTCGAGCGGCCGGTCCAGCGCCAGTTCGGTCACCGCGCCCGCGCGGCCGTCCGCCTGCACCGCGACGCGCAGCAGCTTGCCCGTGCGATAGGTGTTCACATAGAGCTGGCCGTCATCGAGCAGCGCCAGCCCGTCCGCCGAGGCGAGACGCGCGTCCGCGGCCCATGTGCGGAAGGTCGTGTCGCCCGGCCGCAGGCGCAGGATCCGTCCGCGCGCGAAATCCGTGGCATAGACCGTGCCGTCCTCCGCCACCGTCATGTCGTTGCACGATCCGCCATCCTCGAACGCGTGGCGCGCCAGCGTGCGGCCGGTGGCGAGATCGAGCGCGCGGATCGAGCCGGGCGCGGCGGCCTGCTCCGGGGTCGCCTGCGCGCCGGCGGTGCAGGCCCAGAGCTGCCCGCGCGGTTCATCGACCAGCAGGCCGAGCACGCGGCCGAGCCCGTCATCGGTGGGCGCGATCCAGAGCGTCGCCACGTCCTGCCCCGCCGCGGCGCGATAGATGCCGCCCGTGCCGTAGCTGCCGATGAACAGCGTCCCGTCGCTGCCGGCGCTCAGATTCTCGGGCATGACCTGCGCGCCATGGATCGTGACGACGCGCGCGGGCGGCTGCGCCCCGACTTGCGCGGCGACCGGCATGGGAATGGCCGCGAGCATGATGGCGAGCGGGCGCGACAAATGCGTCTTCAACGGGAAGGGCCTCCACCTGGTCCACAGGGCGATCGCCCATGCCAGGGGATGGCGCGGGCGCCGGGTGGGTGCACGAGCGCGTCACGGGCGGCAAGTCGACAGAGCTTGCGACAGGCCCCGCCATGGGGCAGGCCTCATGCGTCCGGCGCGTCGACGGCGATCTCGCCCAGCGGATCGGTCGCGACCAGCTCGGCCACCTGCCGGTACACCTCGGCATTCTCCATCATCTGCTGGCCGATCTCCGGATTCTGCATGGCGACATTGTCGAAGAAGGTGGCGGCATCGTTCAGCAGCTTGGCGGCGAGTTCGGCGTGGCTGGGCATGAGCATCTCCTTGATCTCCCGGGACTGCGAGTCATGCAGCCCAGCATACCCCCTCCCGCCCCGCATCGCATTGCCCTTTTGCCGACAAGAGCCTAAGGCGCGGCGCATCATGAGCCGGCCGATCATCTTCGCCATTCCCAAGGGGCGCATCCTCGACGAGGCGCTGCCTCTGCTCGCGCGCGCCGGCATCGAGCCGGAAGCCGAGTTCCACAGGAAGGAAAGCCGCGCGCTCCGATTCGCGACCAGTGTCGAGGGACTCTCGATCATCCGCGTGCGCGCCTTCGACGTGGCGACCTTCGTCGCCCATGGCGCGGCGCAGATCGGCATCGTCGGTTCGGACGTGATCGCCGAGTTCGGCTATTCCGAGCTTTATGCCCCCGTCGACCTCGGCATCGGCCATTGCCGCCTGTCGGTCGCGGAGCCGGAGGATGCCGCGCCCGAGGAACTGGCGCAGGCCAGCCATGTCCGCGTCGCCACCAAATATCCGCATCTCACCCGCGCCTTCTACGAGCGGCAGGGCATCCAGGCGGAATGCGTGAAGCTCAACGGCGCGATGGAGCTGGCGCCCTCGCTCGGCCTCTCCCGCCGGATCGTGGACCTCGTTTCCTCCGGCGCGACGCTCAGGGCCAACGGCCTCGTCGAGACCGGCAAGATCATGGACATCTCCGCGCGCCTCGTGGTCAATCGGGCGGCGATGAAGATGCGCGCCGCCGAGCTGGTGCCGATGGTGGAGCGCTTCCGCGCCGCCGTGGAGGCAAGCCGTGCCGCTTAGGCTGGACGCGCGGGCCGGGGATTTCGCGCAAGCGTTCGACGCGCTCGTCAATGCCCGGCGCGAGGCGGACGAGGATGTGGCGCAGGCGGTGCGCGCCATCATCGCGCGCGTGCGGGCCGGGGGCGACGCGGCGCTCGCCGAGCTGACCGCGCGGTTCGACGGCTTCGACCTCGAAGCGCAGGGCTGGTCGATCAGCGCGGCGCAATGCGCGGCCGCCCATGACCGGATCGACGCGCCCCTGCGCGACGCGCTTGCCCTCGCGGCCGAGCGCATCGCGACCTATCACGAGAAGCAGAAGCCGGCGGCGAGCGGCTGGACGGATGCGGCCGGCGTGCGCCTGGGCGCGCGCTGGAACGCGGTCGAGGCGGCGGGCATCTATGTGCCCGGCGGACTCGCCGCCTATCCCAGCTCGCTGCTGATGAACGCGGTGCCGGCGAAGGTGGCCGGCGTCGAGCGCATCGTCATGATGTCGCCCACGCCCGGCGGCGCGCTCAGCGACGCGGTGCTGGCCGCCGCGCATATCGCGGGCGTGACCGAGATCTGGCGGGTGGGCGGCGCGCAGGCGATCGCTGCGCTCGCCTATGGCACGGACCGGATCGCGCCGGTGGACGTGATCGTCGGCCCCGGCAATGCCTGGGTCGCGGAAGCCAAGCGGCAGGTCTATGGCGTGGTCGGCATCGACATGGTGGCGGGCCCCTCGGAGATCGTGGTGGTCGCGGACGGCGCCAACGATCCCGCATGGACGGCGGCGGACCTGCTCAGCCAGGCCGAGCATGATCCCACCAGCCAGTCCATCCTCTTCACCGACGACGCGGCCTTCGCCGATGCCGTCGCGGCGGCCGTGGACGCCCAGCTCGCGACGCTCCCGACCGGCGAACGAGCCGCGACGAGCTGGCGGGACAATGGCGCCATCATCCTCGTGCCCGATCTCATGGCCGCCATGCCGCTGGTCGATGCCCTCGCGCCCGAGCATCTGGAGCTGGCGGTGGACGATCCCGCGCCGCTGTTCGACGCGGTGCGCCATGCCGGCTCGGTCTTCATGGGCCGGATGACGCCCGAGGCGATCGGCGACTATGTGGCCGGGCCCAACCATGTGCTGCCCACCGGGCGCCGCGCGCGCTTCTCCTCGGGCCTTTCGGTGCTGGACTTCATGAAGCGCACCAGCTTCCTCCAGCTCGACGAACGCGCTATCCAGGCGATCGGCCCCGCCGCGGTCGCCCTCGCGCAGGCGGAAGGGTTGCCGGCCCATGCACGCAGCGTCGCCCTCCGGCTTGCGCGGACGATCCCGGACTAAGGAGAGGAAGATGAGTTTCTCGCTCTACGACGCCACGGTGCCCACCTTCCTCCAGATCGCGGGGTCGGTCCGCGCGCTGCTCGACAAGGCGCAGGCCCATTGCGCCGAACAGGCGCTGCCGCCCGCGGCGCTGATCGAGGCGCGCATCGCGCCGGACATGCTGCCCTTCGCCTATCAGGTGAAGTCGGTCGCCGTGCATTCGATCGGCGCGATCGAAGGCGTGCGGGCCGGCGCCTTCTCGCCCGACACGAGCACGCCGCCGGCGACCTTCGCGGCGCTCGCCGCCCGCATCGACGAGACCATCGCCGCGCTCGAGGCCGTGACCCGCGAGGAGGTGAACGGGTTCATCGGCCGCGACATGGCGTTCGTCCTGGGCGAGCGGCGCATTCCCTTCACAGCCGAGACCTTCCTGATGACCTTCACGCTTCCCAATTTCCTTTTCCATGCGACCACCGCCTATGACATCCTGCGCGGGCGGGGCCTGCCGATCGGCAAGCGCGATTTCCTGGGCCGGCTTCGCCTGAAGGCGCCTGCATGAGCGCCCGTTCGAAGACCCGGTCCGCCGCCCGTCTCGCCGCCGTGCAGGCGCTCTACCAGCTCGAGATGGAGGGCACGCCGCTCGCCGCGCTGCTGCACGAGTTCCACCAGCACCGGCTTGGCGCGACCATCGAGGATGTGACCTATCATCCGGCCGAGGAGAGCTTCTTCGACGATGTGGTGAAGGGCGTGGACGCGCGCCGCGACGAGATCGACGCGCTGATCGCGGGCCGGCTGGCGCAGGGCTGGTCGATGGAACGGCTGGACAAGCCGATGCGCCAGATCCTGCGCGCGGGCACCTACGAGCTGCTGGCGCGCGCGGACGTGCCGACGCCCAGCATCATCAGCGAATATGTCGACGTCGCCCATGCCTTCTACGACAAGCGCGAGGCGGGGTTCGTGAACGGCCTGCTGGACGGCATCGCGAAAGGCGTGCGGTCCTGACATGAGCGGCGAGGCGGCCTTTCACAGCCGCTTGCGCGCGATGGTGACCGAGCCGGGCGCGCGCGGCCTGATGGACGACGCCGCGCTCTTTCCCACCGAGGGCGAGCAGCTTGTCCTCACCAGCGACACGATGGTCGAAGGCGTCCACTACCGCCCCGACGATCCGCCCGAGACGGTCGGCTGGAAGCTGGCGGCGGTCAATCTCTCCGATCTCGCGGCCAAGGGCGCCTTTCCGCGCGCCTGCCTGCTCAACCATGCGCTGACCGGCCAGCCGAAGTGGGACGAAGGTTTTCTCGACGGCCTTGGCCGCGCGATGAAAAGCTATGGCATGCCGCTGATCGGCGGCGACACAGTGGCGCTGCCGCCCGGCACGCCGCGCGTGAGCAGCCTGACCGCGATCGGATCGGTGCCGTCCGGACAGCGCGTGCCCGGGCGCAACGGCGCGCGGCCCGGCGACCGGCTCTATGTGACGGGGCCAGTGGGCGATTCCGGCGCCGGGCTGGCGCTGCTGGCGGAAGGGAAGGCGGAGCCGCCCGAGCTGGTCCGCGCCTATCGCGTGCCGGTGCCCCATCTCGCCATCGGCCAGACGCAGGGTCCGGAGGCCCATGCGATGATGGACGTGTCGGACGGGCTGCTGATCGACGCGGCGCGGCTGGCCGCGACGAGCGGGGTCGGCATCCAGATCGTCGACATTCCCCTGTCGCCGCAATTCGTCGCGCTGCATGGGGATTCGGTGGAGGCCCGGCTGCGCGCGGCCACATCGGGCGACGATTATGTGCTGCTGGTGGTGCTGCCCAACGACCGCGTGACTCCGGCCGGGCTCATCCCCATCGGCCATTGCCGGCAGGGGGAGGGGCTTGCCCTGCGCCTCGACGGACGCGCCGTGCCGCTGCCCGCGCGGCTCGGCTACGAACATGGCGCCGGATAGGCGCAGGCTTGCTGTTCCCGCAGGCCCCGCGCGCCTGCGGTCGCGACCGAGCATAAGCGCTTGACGGCGCGGTATTGCACTCTAGGCTCCGCTGGCCCTTCGTGAACCCGAGCGCGCAAAGCGCCGGATGAAGGGCGGACCATAGGGGAGTTGCCAATATGAGTTGGGTGCTGATTGCCATAGGCTGCGGCCTCCTGGCCGTGATCTACGGGTTCGTGACGAGCAGTCAGGTGCTGCGTGCTTCCGCCGGGGACGAGCGGATGCAGGAAATCGCCGGCGCCATCCAGGAAGGCGCCAGGGCCTATCTGGGCCGCCAATATACCACCATCGCGGTCGTGGGCGTGATCGTCGCGATCATCCTGTTCGCCACGCTCGGCACATTGCCCACCATTTCCTTCCTCATCGGCGCGATCCTCTCCGGCGTCGCCGGTTATGTCGGCATGAACATCTCGGTGCGGGCCAATGTGCGCACGGCCGAGGCGGCGCGCCATTCGCTGCAGGGGGGGCTGACGCTGGCCTTCCGCTCCGGCGCCGTCACCGGCATGCTGGTGGCCGGGCTCGGCCTGCTCGCGATCGCCGTGCTTTTCTGGTATCTCACCGGGCCGATGCATCTGGCCGCCAATGACCGGCAGATCGTGCTGGCCCTCACCGCGCAGGCGCTGGGCGCCTCGCTCATCTCCATCTTCGCGCGTCTGGGCGGCGGCATCTTCACCAAGGCGGCGGACGTGGGCGCGGACCTCGTCGGCAAGGTCGAGGCCGGCATTCCCGAGGACGATCCGCGCAATCCGGCCGTGATCGCGGACAATGTCGGCGACAATGTCGGCGACTGCGCGGGCATGGCGGCCGACCTGTTCGAGACCTATGTGGTGACGCTCGGCCTCACCATGGTCTCCATCGCGCTGCTGGTGAAGGATGCGGGCTCGAAGGAACTGATGGCGCTCATGTCGCTGCCCCTCGTGGTGGGCGGAGTGTGCATCATCACCTCCATCATCGGCACCTATTTCGTCCGCCTCGGCCGCTCGAACAACATCATGGGCGCTCTCTACAAGGGCTTCTGGACCACGGCCGGCCTGTCCGTGATCGGCATCTATTTCGCCACATCCTATGTGCTGGGCGATCTCTATACGCCGATCGGCGCCGATCCCGAGCGCGGTATCGCGGGCTATCTCGGCATCGATCTCTTCTGGTGCATGCTGATCGGCCTCGTGGTCACGGGGCTGCTGGTGTGGATCACCGAATATTATACCGGCACCAACTACCGGCCGGTGAAGTCCATCGCCAAGGCGAGCGTCACCGGCCATGGCACCAATGTGATCCAGGGCCTTGCCGTGAGCCTCGAATCGACCGCGCTGCCGACGCTGGTGATCGTCGTCGCGGTGATCGCGACCTATCAGATCGCCGGCATCATCGGCGTCGCCTTCGCCGCGACCGCGCTGCTGGCGCTGGCCGGCATGGTCGTCGCGCTCGATGCCTATGGCCCGGTGACGGACAATGCCGGCGGCATCGCCGAGATGGCCGGCCTGCCCGACGATGTGCGCCAGCGCACCGATGCGCTGGACGCCGTGGGCAACACCACCAAGGCGGTGACCAAGGGCTATGCCATCGGTTCGGCGGCGCTTGCCGCGCTGGTGCTGTTCGGCGCCTACACGACCGATCTCAAGGAATATTTCCCGGAGATGAGCGTCGATTTCTCGCTGAACAACCCCTATGTCATCGTCGGCCTGCTGCTGGGCGCGCTGCTGCCCTATCTGTTCGGCGCGTTCGGCATGACCGCCGTGGGCCGCGCGGCCGGCTCCGTGGTCGAGGATGTGCGCGAGCAGTTCCGCAGCGATCCCGGCATCATGGCCGGCACCTCGCGCCCCAATTATGCGCGCACGGTCGATATCGTCACCAAGGCGGCGATCAAGGAGATGATCCTCCCCTCGCTGCTGCCGGTGCTGACGCCGATCCTCGTCTTCTTCATCATCGCCCATGTCGCGGGCTTCCCGGAAGGCTTCGCCACGCTCGGCGCGCTGCTGCTGGGCGTGATCGTCTCCGGGCTGTTCGTCGCCATCTCGATGACCTCGGGCGGCGGCGCGTGGGACAATGCCAAGAAATTCATCGAGGACGGCCATTATGGCGGGAAGGGATCGGATGCCCACAAGGCGGCGGTGACCGGCGACACGGTCGGCGATCCCTACAAGGATACGGCCGGCCCGGCGGTCAATCCGATGATCAAGATCACCAATATCGTGGCGCTGCTGCTTCTGGCCGCGCTCGCGCATGCGCACGGCGGGATGTAGAAAAAGCCCACGGCGCGGATCCCGGCAACGGGAGAGGAGGGAGCCCGTCCGGACGATGTCCGGGCGGGCTTTCCCGTTTCGGGACTCGGTAAATTGGTTAGCGAACTATAAGCGCCGCCCGACATCGATTATCGGAGCGTTCGTGGGACGCAGACGTTTCGGTCTTTTCCGTGTGGGAGGCATATATGAAGAAGTTCATTCTGCTGGCGGCTTCGATGCTCGCCGCGTCGTCGGCTCAGGCCAGCGTCGTCTATTCCAACGATTTCGATGCCGAGCATGGCGGCACCTCGGCGCTGAACTATAACGGCTTCAGCGGCCTCACCGTCACGTCCGGCAATGTCGACCTCGTGTTCGCGCCCGACTACGGCATCACCTGCGCGGGCGGCAGCGGCGGCTGCGTCGATCTGGACGGCACCCCGGGCCCGGCGCTGCTCTCCTCGACGAGCAGCTATGCGTTCGGCGGCGACGACGTGATCTCGCTCTCGTTCGACATGAGCGGCAACCAGCGCGGCGGCGGCAGCGACTTCTGGGAATCGCGCCTGAACTTCGCGGCGGACACGCTGCTGCTCGAATATGGCTATTACTATAACGGCACCCAGTATGTGGTGGGCCACAATGCCTTCACCAGCAGCTTCTGGCTGAACCAGAGCGACCTGGCTTCCGACACGCCCTTCCAGGACATCACCATGTATGTCGTGACGGGCGGCGCGGGCGACGTCTCCTTCTCCTTCGCGACGAACAGCGCGGACAATGTCGGCCCGATCCTCGACAATGTCAGCCTCGACATCTCGCCCGTGCCCGAGCCGGCGACCTGGGCGATGATGATCGGCGGCTTCGCGCTCGCCGGTGCGGCCATGCGTCGCCGCAAGCCGATCGTCAGCTTCGCCTGAGCGACGTCCGAACGGCGGAATGAAGGGCCCGCCCGGGAAACCGGGCGGGCCCTTTCTGTCCGGCGTTCCGGCAGGTCTGGAGGCCTCATGATCGATAATCTGCCCTGACGGGGTTGGAGCGGGCGGCCCGGCGACGCTATAGGCCGGCCATGCCCGATCCCTTCATGGCGCAACTGGCGGCGTTGGATGCGCGTTCCCGGCTGCGCCGCCTCGCGCCGCGCGCGGGGCATGACTTCGCTTCCAATGATTATCTCGGCTTCGCGCGGGATCCGGCGATCGCGCGGGCCGTGGCGGAGGCGGTCGCGCGCGGGGTGCCGGTCGGGTCGGGCGGCTCGCGGCTGCTGCGCGGCAACGCGCCCGAGCATGAGAGGCTGGAAGCGCGCGCGGCGGCGGTGTTCGGCAGCGAGGCGGCGCTGTTCCTCGCCAACGGCTTCGCGGCCAACGGCGCGATCCTCTCGGCGTTGCCCGGGCCGGGCGATCTCATCGTGGCGGACGCGCTCATCCATGCGAGCGCGCATGACGGGATGAAGCTCGGCCGCGCGCGCGTCGCGATGGCGGCGCATAATGACGCGCAGGCGTTCGACGACGCGATCCGGCAATGGCGGGCGCGGGGCGGCACGGGGCGGCCCTGGATCGTGGCGGAAACGCTCTATTCGATGGATGGCGACAGGGCGCCCGTCGACGATCTGGCGGACATTGCTGCGCGGCATGATGCGATGCTGCTGCTCGACGAAGCCCATGCGACGGCGGTGCACGGGCCGGGCGGCCGGGGTCTCGCCGCGCATCTGGAAGGGCGCTCCCCGGGCGGCTCAGCTGTCATCATGCTGCACACATGCGGCAAGGGACTGGGCGTCGAGGGCGCGCTGGTCACGGCCGCGCGCCCGGTGATCGACCTGCTGGCCAATCGCGGGCGCGGCTTCGTCTTCTCGACCGCGCCTTCGCCGCTCATGGCGGTGGCGGTGGAAGCGGCGCTGGAGCGGATGCTCGCGGCCGATGCGGAGCGCGCGCAGCTTGCCGCGCTCATCGATCATGCCGCGCGGCACATCTGCGCGCCGCTCGGCCTGCCGGCCCCCGCCAGCCAGATCCTGCCCGTCATCATCGGTGACGATGCGCGCACCATGGCGGTGGCCGGCGCGCTGCAGGCGGCGGGCTTCGACGTGCGCGGCATCCGCCCCCCGACCGTGCCGCGCGGCACGGCGCGGCTGCGCATCTCGCTGACGCGCAACGTGACCGGGGACGTCATCGCCGCCCTGGGCGCGGCGCTGCGCGAGGCGATGGCGGCATGAGCGGCCTGCTCGTCGTCACCGGGACGGACACCGGCATCGGCAAGAGCGTCGTGGCGGCCGGGCTCGCAGCCGCCCTGGACGCCTTCTACTGGAAGCCGGTGCAGGCGGGCACGGCGGAGGCGACGGACAGCGAGACGGCGCGCGCGCTGGGCGTGCCCGCCGGTCATATCCTGCCGGAAGCCTATCGGCTGACGCTCCCCGCCTCGCCGCATCTCGCCGCGCGGCATGAAGGGATCGCGATCGATCCGGCGCGGCTGGCCCCGCCGCCCGGACGGCCGCTGATCGTCGAGGGCGCGGGCGGGCTGATGGTGCCGCTGCGGGCCGATCCGCCCTGGCTGATGATCGACCAGTTCGCCGCATGGCGCGCGCCGGTCCTGCTCGTCGCGCGGACGGGGCTCGGCACGATCAATCACAGCCTGCTCAGCCTGTCGGCGCTGGCACGGGCGGGCATTCCGGCGGCCGGCATCCTGTTCGTCGGCGCGGCGCATGCGGAGAATGAGCGCCTCATCCCCGCGCTGGGCGGCGTGCCGTGCCTCGGCCGCATTCCGCTGCTCGATCCGCTGGACGCAACGAGCCTCGCGGCCGCCATGGCGCATGTCGATCTCGCGGCGATCCGCGCCGCCATGGGGATCGCGCGATGAAGTCGCCGGTCTGGCATCCCTTCACCCAGCATGGCCTTGGCGAGCCGATCCCGCAGGTCGTGTCCGCCTCGGGCGCGTGGCTGGATTGCGCGGACGGGCGCCGGCTGCTGGACCTGATCTCGAGCTGGTGGGTCATCACCCATGGCCATTGCGAGCCGCGCATCGCCGCAGCCATCGCCGCGCAGGCGGGGCAGCTCGATCAGATCATCTTCGCCGGCTACACCCATCCGCAGGCGGAAGCGCTGGCGCGCGCGCTGGTCGCGCTGGCGCCGGCCGGGCTCGACCATGTCTTCTTCTCGGACAGCGGCTCGACGGCGGTGGAGGTCGCGCTCAAGATGGCGCTCGGCCACTGGCACAACCGGGGGGCGGCGCGGCACCGCATCCTCGTGCTTGAGCACAGCTATCATGGCGACACGATCGGCGCGATGTCCGTGGGCGCGCGGGGCGTGTTCAACCGCGCCTATGAGCCGCTGCTGTTCGATGTCGCGACCGTGCCCTTTCCCGCCGCCGGCCGGGCGCAGGCGACGCTGGACGCGCTGGAAAGGCTGTGCGCCGCGCCGGAGAAGCCGGCCGCCTTTATCGTCGAGCCGCTCGTGCTCGGCGCGGGCGGCATGCTGGTCTATGAGGCGGCCATGCTGCGGGCGATGCGCGACATTTGTGCGCAGCATGACGTGCTGTTCATCGCCGACGAGGTGATGACCGGCTGGGGCCGGACGGGCACGCTGTTCGCCTGTGAGCAGGCCGGCGTGACGCCGGACCTGATGTGCCTCGCCAAGGGGCTGACCGGCGGTGCCGTCCCGCTAGCGGCGACTCTGGCGAGTGCAGCAATTTTCGAGAGCCACCGCAGCATGGACCGCGCGCGGATGTTCTTCCATTCCTCCAGCTTCACGGCCAACGCGATCGGCTGCGCGGCGGCCAATGCCAATATCGCGATCTGGCGCGAGGAGGATGTGACCGCGCGCATCGCGGCCCTGGGCGCGGCGCTGGACGCGGGGCTCGCCAGCCTGTCCGGCCATGCGCGGCTGCGCGATCCGCGGCGGATCGGCGGCATCGCCGCGATCGATCTCGACGTGGGGGACGCAGGCTATCTCTCCGACGTCGCGCCCCGGCTGCGCGCCGGTTTCCTGGCCGCCGGGCTCTTGCTCCGGCCGCTCGGCAACACCATCTACCTGATGCCGCCCTATTGCACGCGCCCGGCTGAAATCGGCGCCGCGTTCGCGGCCATCGGGAATATCGTGGATCGTCTGGCCGGCTGAGGGACAGCCCCGCCGCCCCTCCCGGCTTTTCAATGGCCGCTTTTGCCGCTATGGGGCCCCATTCGCGAGCAACTGGACAAATATGGCCAAAGAAGAACTTCTCGAGATGCGCGGGCAGGTGGTGGAACTGCTTCCCAATGCGATGTTCCGCGTCCGCCTCGAAAACGACCACGAGATCCTCGGGCATACCGCCGGCAAGATGCGCAAGAATCGCATCCGCGTGCTGGTCGGCGACGAGGTGCTGGTCGAACTCACGCCCTATGATCTCACCAAGGGCCGGATCACCTATCGCTACATGCCCGGTCGCGGCGGCCCGCCCGGCTCGAACGGCTGAGCGGCGGCGGTGAAGGGCCGCCCGTCCCGACAATGCGCCTGATCCTTGCGTCCGCCTCGCCGCGCCGGCTCGATCTGCTCGCCCAGATCGGCGTGAAGCCCCATGGCGTGGACCCCGCCGACATCGACGAAACGCCCCGCAGGGATGAGCTGCCGCCCGCCTATGCCGCCCGCATGGCGGCCGAGAAGGGCGCCGTCGTGGCCGCGCGCCATCCCGGCGATGCGGTGCTGAGCGGCGATACGGTGGTCGTCTGCGGCCGGCGCATCCTGCCCAAGGCCGAGGACGAGGCGACCGCGCGGCAATGCCTCAAGCTGCTTTCCGGCCGGCGGCACCGCGTGCTGAGCGCGGTCACGCTCATCGACGGCGAAGGGCGCGCGCGCCATCGCCTCTCGACCAGCATCGTCACGTTCAAGCCGCTGCATGCCGACGAGATCGATGCCTATCTCGCCAGCGGCGAGTGGGAAGGGAAGGCCGGCGGCTATGCCATTCAGGGCCGGGCGGCCGGGCTCGTCCGCGGCCTGCAGGGCAGTCCCTCGGGCGTGATCGGGCTGCCGCTCTACGAGACGCGCGGGCTGCTGGCCGCGGCGGGGCTGCTCCATGGCTGATCTGCCGGCGGGGCCGCACTGGCTCTATGAGGAAGGCATCGGGGAGGCGCGCGCCGCGCTGGTGCAGGGCGGGCGCATCGTCGAGGCGCAGATCGAGCGCGAGGACGGGCGCGTGCGCGCCGGCGGCATCCATGGCGGGCGGCTGATCCGTGCGCTCATCCCGCGCAAGCGCGGCATCGCGCGGCTGGACGGCGGCGAGGCGGTGCTGATCGAGCCCATCCCGCCCAGGGTGGCGGAAGGCGCGAGCGTGCGGGTCGAGATCCTGCGCGAGGCGATCGGCGAGCCGGGCATGGACGAGGCGCGCGAGAAGCTCGCGAGAGGCCGCATCGCCACGCCGGGGCTCACCGCCGGGCCGGGGCCCTCCCTCTACCAGCGCATCATGGCGGGCGACTTCCCGGTCGTGCCCTGCCCGGCGCATGAGGCGGATCATCTTGAAGCGGCCGGCTGGAGCGAGTTGCTGGCCGAGGCGGCGAGCGGCGAGGTGGGCCGCGAGGATGCCGCGCTGCGCCTCTTCCTGACGCCGGCCATGACGCTGATCGACGTGGACGGATCGCTCCCGCCCGCCCAGCTCGGCCCCAAGGGCGCGAAGCTCGCCGCGCAGGCGATCCGCCGCATGGGCATCGCCGGATCGATCGGCATCGACCTGCCGACCATGAACAACAAGGACGAGCGGCTCGTGGTGGCCGCGCAGATCGACAAATATCTGCCCCAGCCCTTCGAGCGCACGGCGGTCAACGGCTTCGGCTTCATCCAGATCATCCGCCGGCGCGAGCGCGCCTCGCTGATCGAACTGCTGCGCGCGGACCCTGTGCGCGCCGCCGCGATGGCCGCCCTGCGCGCGGCCGAACGGGCGGAAGGGGCCGGCGCCGCGCGCCTCACCGTCGCGCCGCCGGTCGCACGCGACATCCGGGCGCATCCCGACTGGATCAGGCTGCTGGAACGACGGCGCGGCGGCGGCGTTGAAATCCTGGGGGACGAGACGCTCGCCATCGGAGGCCATCATGTCCATCACGGGTAAATGCCCCATCTGCCGCAAGCCGAGCGTGACGGAATTCCGCCCCTTCTGCTCGCGCGGCTGCCGCGACCGCGATCTCCTCACCTGGCTGGACGAAGGCTATCGCGTGCCCGTTCCGCCCGAGGACGAGGAAGCGCCCGAGCGCGAAGGGTAGGGCCGCCGCGTTGAACAGCCTCGCACAGGCAAGCGCGAAGGTTCACCAGATGCGGACGCGATCCTCGGGCTTGAGCGCATAGCCGCCATCCTCCGGCCGGACGTCGAACGCGTCATACCAGGCATCGACATTGCGCAGCGGGCCGATGATGCGGAACCGGGACGGCGTGTGCGGATCGGACGCCATCTGTTCGGTCGCCGCCTCGGGCCGCTGCTTGTCGCGCCAGAACTGCGCGAACGACAGGAAGAAGCGCTGGTCGCCCGTGAGCCCGTCGATCACCGGGGCCGGCTTGCCCTTGAGCGAGGCATGATAGGCATCGAGCGCGATCAGCACGCCGGCCAGGTCCGCGATATTCTCGCCCATGGTGAGCTGGCCGTTCACATGCATGCCCGGCACCGGCTCATAGCTGTCATACTGCGCGCCGAATTTCGCCGCCTGCGCCTCGAAACGGGCGGCATCCTCCGCCGTCCACCAGTCGTGCACGGCGCCGTTGGCATCCACCTTGCGGCCCTGATCGTCGAAGCCATGGCTGATCTCATGGCCGATGATCATGCCGACCGCGCCGTAATTGACCGCCGGGTCCGCATCGGGATCGAAGGCCGGCGCCTGCAGGATGCCGGCCGGGAACACGATCTTGTTTTCCAGGCCGCCATTATAGGCATTCACCGTCTGCGGGTTCATCGCCCATTTGCTGCGATCGACCGGCTTGTAGAGCTGGGAGAGCTGATAGGCCCAGTCGAACGCATTGCTGCGCGCGACATTGCCATAGAGGTCGTTGGGATCGATGCGCAGGCCCGCATAATCTCGCACCTTGTCCGGATAGCCGACCATCACGTCCATGCGGGCGAGCTTCTCCAGCGCCGCCATCTTGGTGGCGGGCGCCATCCAGTCATTGCCCACGATGCGCCGGGCCATCGCCACCTTGAGGTTGGCGACCAGCTCCTCCATCATCGCCCTGGCGTGCGGCGAGAAGAAATCGCGCACATAGATCGCCCCGATCAGTTCGCCGAGCGATCCGTCCAGCAGCGCGTCCGCCCGCTTCCAGCGCGGCGCGAGCTGCTGCACGCCCGTCATGGCGCTCTGGAAGGCGAAGCGGCTGTTCACATAGCGGGCCGGCAGATAGGGCGAGGCCTGCGCGGTGACGCCGAAGGCCTCCCAGGCCTTGAGTGTCGCGAGCGGGGTGCGGCCGAACAGATCGGCCAGCGCCTTGATCGCCGTATTCTCCTGGACGATGATGCGCCCCTGCCCGGTGATGCCGGCGCCGGCGAAATAGGCATCCCAGTCCAGCCCGGGCGCATAGGCCCTGAGCGTGTCCAGCGTCATCGGATTGTTGATCTTGCTGATCTCGCGCCGGTCCGCCTGCGCCCAGCTCAGCCGGGCGATCTCGGTCTCGAACGCGACGATGTCGGCGGCGGCGCGCGCCGGATCGGGATAGCCGGCAAGTCCGAGCTGGCGCTCGACATAGGCCTTGTAGGCATCGAGCTTGGGCCTGAACGCGGGCTCCAGATAATAATCGCGGTCCGGCAGGCCCAGCCCGCCCTGGCTCATCCACAGGATGTTGGTGGCGGGATCGGCCGGATCGGCATCGACGCCGATGTCGACCAGGCTGCGGCCGAACGCGCCGGCCGAGGCGCCCATATAGCGGGCGAGCGCGCTGCGGTCCGGCAGCGCGGCGACCCGGGCGAGTTCGGCGCGCAACGGCGCATCGCCCACCGCCTCCACCCGCGCCTCGTCCATGAAGCTCCTGTAGAGGCCGCCGATCTGCGTGTCCGGCCCCTGGCTGGCGATCACATATTTCTTCTGCTGGAGCGTCAGGTTGTAGATGTCGTAGAAGCTGCTGATCGAGGTCTGATCGGCCGGAATCCGCGCGCGGGCCCGCCAGGCGCCGTTCACATATTCGTCGAAATCGATGGCCGGCTTCACCTTGTGATCGCCCCCGGTCAGGTCGACGCCCCATGTGCCGTAATGCGGCGCGGCGGGCTTGACGAGACCTGCGGCGGCAGGGGCCTCATCGGCAAGGGCGGGCGTGAGCGGCACGGAGAGGGCCGCCAGAGCGGCGGACGCGAGAAGCAGGATGGGACGCATGGCAAGACCTTCGATCGAAATGCAGGCCCGGCGCGGGAAGGCGGACGCTCCCGGGCCGCCGGGCCCGGACAGGCGCCCAGCCTAGAAACGCGGCCGGGCCGTTGCAAATCTTTCCGCGCGGCCACCGATATTCATCGTCAACAGGCTGGACATGCCGCCATGCCCATGCTTATAGCGCTCGCTCTTCGCGCCGCCATCGACGCCGATGCGCCGCGCCGAGACCCGTGCCCGGGTAGCTCAGTTGGTAGAGCATGCGACTGAAAATCGCAGTGTCGGTGGTTCGATCCCGCCCCCGGGCACCATATTTCTTACTGTATTTTCAATATGTTAAATTCCTGCTGGCCGGTGCGGTCAGGTTCGCCTTGCGCGCGTTGCCGATCGATTTGTCGGGCGAAGGCACGGGCCAGAGCGAGATGGCCTATCCGGTCCTCGGAACGGGATGCCGCCCTGGCCCTGGCCAGTTCCTCCTGCCTGCGACGGCACAGGAAGGCCAGGTTGCGTTCGGTGGAGGTATCCGACGCCACGCGCTTATTTCTGCAAAGCCGGGACGAAAAAGGGATTGCGCTTCTGGGGTGTGTGAAGGACGTCCTTGGCATGACGAAGGCGCAGGGTCTCCGCGCCCTCCATCGTCACGCAGACCAGACGCGTTCCGCCTCCGGGCAATCCTTCGATGACGCTGATAGCGACGCCGGCGGCGGCGCAGCGCTGCCTCAGTTCGGCCTCTGACAGTGCGAAATTCGTGGCGCGGCTCATTGCATTCCTCTTTCCGAAAATTGGCGGCGGTCTTCGTGACGTCCGCCCGGTCGGTGCTGTCGCGATGACGACCCCGGCGACACGACGTCATCCGGGGTCGTCTTCATCGCTCACGAGGGCTGGGAGCCATCGATGATTCGCGAGCGACGACGAGTGAAGGCGCTAAATCGGCGCGCGCAGAGCGGGTTTCGATCCAGTGTCGGCCCGAAGGTCAGTCCGTACGAGAATGACCGCCTGGGATGCAGAAGAGGGTACGGGCATGAGAGTTCTCCTGCGGGCAAGCGGGAGGAAAACTCTTCTCTCAGGCGTCGCATGCTTGCGGGCGAACGGCGACGATGGTCCCTGCTACAGGATAAAGCCATGGCTGGCGAGCGAATTGATCCGGCTATCGGGGCCGAACCCGCCAAGCCTATCGGCCGCCGTCCTTCCCTGCTATCGGCAACCATCGGATCGCTCATGTTCGCATGATCTGACAGAGAGACAGTCGTGCTCCCGCGCAACGAGGAGCACCGACATGAAAACCGACCTGCTGATTCTCCAGTCTCTTTTCGTGGCGATCGGCATATCGATCATCTGGCTGTTTTGTCGCGTGAAGCCGTGGCTATGGGTCATGAGAGGCCGCGCAGATCATGCCTTGAAAGGGAGCGAGCCGGTCGAAGCCGCCGCGGCGGCGGACCGGGACGCGCAGGCACGGCCGCGCGATTAGGCGATGGACCCCGTCCATGTCAGGCCCGGTTATCGCCGGCAGGTTTCCGCCAGCGTCCCCGGCCGGGAGACGATCATGCGAGCCAATCGCCGTTATGCGGACCGCCGACGGACTTTTCCGCGCCCCGCCATGGTTGCGGCAGGCAGTATCAGACAGGATCATCGGGTCGATGCGGGGCGCGGGCGCATTGCCAGCCTCATCGCACAGGATCGGGCGGATCGCGCCTTCGAGGGTAGGCTGACGACCACGACCGATCCTTTCCTTCCCGGTCGCCGGGAATGGCCCGGCGCGTGCTAGGTCGTGCCCACAGGACGCTCATCGCAGGGTGTGATTTCGTTGCGAAACGTCAATCGCAGATCGGCGCCGCCCGCGACCTGTCATGCGCCCGGCGGCGCGGCGTGCACGATCGCCTGCTGGCCAATCATCTGCGCGAGCTGGACCGGTTCCTGTGCGTTCTCCTGGAAGAGATCGCGCTGCGGCTCGGTGGTCCGGATCATGATGCCCGGCATTTCGCGCAGCTGAGGAAGACGTCCGACAAGCTCCATCTCGTGGAACGCATGATCGGTATGTCCGGCGGGCATGGCGCGCGCCTGAGCGCCATCCGCAGGATCGCGATGCGCCTGCGCCGGCCGGAGGAAAGAGGCCGGCCCGGGGAAACAGGGGCGTCCGCTCATGCCAGGGATATTTCGCTCGCATGTGGCGTCGCTCCGGGGACGCCATTGACCCTTCAGCCGATCGCGCGCTTCTATCGCGATCTGGGTGACGACCTGATGGCGGATATTTCCGCCCGGCCGCAAATTCTTGACTTTCCGACCAACAACGCCCATCTTGGACGGGCTATCGTCGCATGCGACGGAATTTGACGCTTCAGGCTGATCCTTCCTTTCTCACGCCACCAGCTCTGCCGGCACTTCGCGGGCGGGTCATTCATGCTTTCTCGAAAGGAAACATTCCATGCCTATTGGCACCGTTAAATTCTTCAATGCCGACAAGGGCTATGGCTTCATTCAGCCCGAGGACGGCGGCAATGACAGCTTCGTCCACATCAGCGCCGTGGAGCGCGCCGGCATGGTGACGCTTCAGGCCAATCAGCGGCTGAAATACGAGATCGAGACCGATCGCCGCGGAAAGCCCTCCGCCGTCAATCTCGAAGCCGCCTGAGGTTTGGCCAAGGAGGATCTGCTGGTCCTCGATGGCCGGATCGAAGACATTCTTCCGGATGGGCGTTTTCGCGTCCATCTGGACAACGACGTTCACATCATAGCCTATACGGCCGGCAAGATGCGGCGTTATCGCATCCGATCCGTCATTGGCGACCGCGTTCAGGTCGAGATGACTCCCTATGATCTTGAAAAGGGTCGGATCATCTTCCGGGAAAGCACGCCGCACGGCGGCGGGCAGGCGCGTCGCGGCAAACGCCGGTGACGTCCCCGATCAATCACACACGTCATCGGACGTGCAACAAGGACCATCATGAATTTTCGTACCCGTTTTTCATTCAAACCATTTTTGTCAGGTCTCTCGAAGCCTGAGCCATTCTTTCGGCATCTGGCCCGCAACCCCGCCGTTCCGGGCGCGACGCTCACGCGGCGGGAGCTTCGGCGCATGGTCGCCGACATGATCGGCTGACCCGAGAGCCAGGAGGGCGCCATAATGTCCGTCAACAGTGACTTCTATCTTGCCCGCGCCGCGGATTGTGCAAGGGAAGCGCGTGATACGCAGCTCTCCAACGTGCGCGAACGGTGCCTGCGATCCGAGGCCGCATGGCGCAAGATGGCCGAGCGCGTTCTGCAGGCCGAAACCGGCAGATCGCGCCAGGAAGCGGAGAAGGCGCGCAACAGCGCCGCCGTTGAACAATAGTCATTTCCGCAAGCGCCCCACCGGGCCGATCCTGCCAGCCCTGGCGGCCAGGCGGCAGGGCCGCATAGCCAGGCTGGCCATCACCCTGCTTGGCCGCGATGCCGCGATCGCATTCCTGAACAGCGCGCATGCGGAGCTTGGCGGCCGGCCTATCGACCTCGCCGTCGCGAGCGAGGAGGGCCTGCGATCGGCGGAAGCCGTGCTGACCCGGAGTCAGCCCTGATCCGCGTCGAGACGGCGGTCGATTTCCTCGGCGACCAGATCCAGTTGCTCGAATGAAGCCACCATTTCCAGCACCTCTCCACTCTTCAACGTGAACCGCAGCCGATAGCGGTCGTCATCGGGCTCGATCTGGAACTGGTCGAGGGCTTGCGGCATCGGAGTCTCCGTTGGGTCATGCGGTGATGAAAATGAGATGGGCCGAGCAACCGGCCTTCAGGCGTTCAGCGGGCTGGCGGCGATGATGGCGAGATTGTGCGTCAGGGTCGCGAGGCTCCCCTGATCGTCCCCGTCGATCGCATCGGCGATCATGGCCCACATATGGGCCGAATGCGCGCAGCGACCGCGCGTCCTCGAATCGGCGGTGGTGAGCGCGATCTCCGCCGCGCGCGAGGACCAGCGGCGGTAGAACTGCGCTCCTTTCATCAGAGAATTGGCCGCCATGGTCAGTATCGCACGGGCACGATCCGGATGCGGTCGATCGCTCCGGCGCTCGCTCGTACCGTCGCTACCGCAGCAAGCCGCACTTCCTCGATGAGGCCGGGACTATATCCGGATTCTTCAGGCTGCAGCGGCGCATCCGTCTCGACGACCAGAATTCGGCGCTTGTCCGATCCGTCGATTTCCCATTCGTGCCAACTGCGCATGATATGGTCATGATCTGAGGGATTTTGGACCATGCTTCTTCCCGGCCTGCAAGCGGGAGCACATTGGTCTCTCAGCCGACGATGCTTGAAAGAACATACCGTCGATGCCCCGGCAATAGAGCATTCTCGCGTGAGAAGCGAGCGGCATCTTGCCTCGCGGCGCTTCAGACGCGGACGGGCGGGCAGCGCGCGTCATGATTTCGGCCGGGCGGAGGGCCGCGGACCATGCTCTTCCGGCGGTTTCCGGCTCCGCCGTGCCGCCTCGCCCTTCCCCTTCGCGCCAGGCGTTTCGTCTCAGTCCGGCCGGGCGCGATCGATGCGGCCGCTGTCGAGCAGAGGGGCGGCTTCCATGCCCTGCGCGTCGAGGAGCGTGGCGAGGCGCTCGACCGCGGCGAGAAGCATCGCCTGCTCCCAGGACTGGAGCGCGGCGAAGCGGGCGGTGAAGTTCGCCTGCAACGGGTCCGAGACTTCGACGAGGGCGGCCTTGCCGGCCGGCGTCACCTCGAGCCGGACCTGGCGCTTGTCCAGATCGCTGCGTTGCCGCCGGACGAAATCGAGCGCCACGAGCCGGTCGACCAGCGCGGTGATCGTCGCCTGGCTGAACTGAAGCGCCTGCGCCACCGCGCTGGGATTGGTCTGGCCGCGCGAATCGATCTCCCGCAGCACGAGCCATTGCGAGGGCGTGAGGCCGGTGGCGAGGGCGAGTTCGCGATTGCCGATTTCCGTGCTGCGCAGGACGCGGCGCAGCGCGCGCAACGTCAGCGATGCGATCTCCGTGTCCAAGCGATCCCTTTCCATGCATGCCCGCGCCGGCCCGCGCCTTTCCGCGTACGAACGGGGCCGTTCGATGTCCGGAAAACGCGGCAGACCAGCGCGATGCTCTAGGCCGGGACGATGCCGCGCCGCAAGCCCGCACGCCGGCGAGGCGCCCCGATCCCGATGGCTCGGCGCGGGCGGCGAGAAGGGCGTCGCCAGCCCTAAAATTGCTTCACTTAATGAATGATTTTCAAAGGGGAATCTGGATCTATGGCACCGATGGAGGCCCTATGGGGTTGAAAATCTCGAATATATAGGCATATAGCGGCCATAATTTGAAGCGGCGCAGCATATGCCGTACCGAGAATATAATTCGGGAGATAAAATATTATCCACAAGCAACCAGATGTAGCCGCTCCGCGGCCGCAGGTGGCTGCCCAGGACGATTTCAGGGCCGGGGGCACGGCCCCGTTCAATCTGCGTCGTCCCCGGAGCACCGACGGGGCGGCCGTGACCGCGCTCGTCGCCGCCTGCCCGCCGCTCGACCGGAATTCGGCCTATTGCAACCTTGTGCAGTGCACGCATTTCGCCGGCACCAGCATCGTCGCCGAGCGCGACGGCCACCTCGTCGGCTGGGTGTCCGGGCATCGTCCCCCGTCCGATCCCGCCAGCATCTTCGTCTGGCAGGTGGCGGTGGCGGCGCAGGCCCGGGGCCACGGGCTGGCCGGGCGCATGATCGAGGCCTTGCTCGATCGCCCGGAGGCGGACGGCGTCACCAGCCTCATCACCACCGTCACGGCGGACAACCGCGCCTCGTGGGCCTTGTTCGAAGGCCTGGCGCGGCGGTGGAACGCGACGCTCGAAAGGCAGGCCCTGTTCGAGCGCGACACGCACTTCGCCGGTGCGCACGCCACCGAATGGCAGGCCCGCATCGGCTCCCTGCCGGCGCGCGCGGCCGCAGACCCATCAGGAGACTTGAGATCATGACCATCACGCTTCCCCGGCCGACCGCCACCACCCCGGACCGCGCCATTTACGAGCGCCGCGAATCCGGCGTGCGCAGCTATGCGCGGTCCATGCCGCGCCAGTTCAACCGCGCGCAGGGCGTGTGGATGCATGACAATCAGGGCGGGCGCTATCTCGACTTCCTGTCGGGTTGCTCGACGCTGAATTACGGCCACAATCATCCCATCCTCAAGCAGGCCCTGCTCGACTATCTCGCCGCCGACGGCATCACCCACGGGCTCGACCTGCACACCGATGCCAAGCAGGATTTCCTCGAGACCTTCGAGACGCTGATCCTCAAGCCGCGCGGGCTCGACTATCGCGCCATGTTCACCGGCCCGACCGGCACCAACGCCGTCGAGGCCGCGATCAAGCTGGCGCGCAAGGTGGCCGGGCGCGAGCTGGTCATCGCCTTCACCAACGGCTTCCACGGCATGACGCTCGGGGCGCTCGCCTGCACCGGCAATGCCGCCAAGCGCGGCGGCGCGGGCGTGCCGCTCAGCCATGTCGCCCATGAGCCCTATGACGGCTATCACGGCCCGGACGTGGACACGGCCGAACTGCTGGACCGCCGCCTGTCGGATCCATCCAGCGGGCTCGACGCGCCGGCCGCCATCCTCGTCGAGACGGTGCAGGGCGAGGGCGGGCTCAACGCCGCCTCGCCCGCATGGCTGCGCCGTATCGCGGAAATCGCGAAACGCCATGGCGCGCTGCTGATCGTCGACGACATCCAGGCGGGCTGCGGGCGCACGGGCCGTTTCTTCAGCTTCGAGGAGATGGGCTTCACGCCCGATATCGTCACGCTCGCCAAGTCGCTCTCCGGTCTTGGCCTGCCCTTCGCGCTGACGCTGTTCCGCCCGGAGCTGGATCAGTGGTCGCCCGGCGAGCATAACGGCACCTTCCGCGGCAACAACCATGCCTTCGTGACGGCCACCGCGGCGCTGCGCCACTTCTGGAGCGACGGGCGCTTCCAGGCGGACATCGCCCGGCGCGGCGCGCTGCTGGAAGACCGGCTGGGCGCCATGGCGGCCGAGCACGGCCTGTCCACGCGCGGGCGCGGCATGATGCGCGGCATCGACGTCGGCTCCGGCGAGATCGCCGAAGCCATCACCCGGTCCTGCTTCGCGCGGGGCCTCATCATCGAAACCAGCGGCGCGCATGACGAGATCGTCAAGGTGCTGGCGCCCCTCGTGATCGACGACGCTATTTTCTCGGCGGGCCTCGACATTCTCGAGGCAAGCGTCCGCGAGGCGCTGACCGTCGCTTATGGCGTGGCCGCGGAATAATCAGGAGTCCGTTACATGATCGTTCGCAAGCTCAAGGACGTCCGCAAGTCGGACAGCCATGTGAAATCCAAGGGGTGGGACAGCACCCGCCTGCTGCTCAGGGACGACGGCATGGGCTTCTCGTTCCACCTCACCACCATGTATGCCGGCAAGGAACTGCGCATGCATTACCAGAACCATCTGGAGGCCGTGCTGGTGCTCAAGGGCACGGGCACGATCGAGGATCTGGATGCCGGCGTGATCCATGAACTGGCGCCCGGCGTCATGTATGCGCTCAACGCGCATGACCGACACATCGTGCGGCCGCAGACCGACATATTGTGCGCCTGCGTCTTCAATCCGCCCGTGACCGGGCAGGAAGTGCATGACGAGAACGGCGCCTATCCGGCCGACCCGGCGGCCGGGCGCGAGCCCGCCCTGTCCGACTGAATGACGTCCGGCTGACCGAACCACATCTGGAACAAAGGGGGAGTCCCATGAAAGACATCTACCCGTCCCGCCACGCCGCGCAGGCCGAGTTCCTGCCGCGCCTCGACCCGGTCGTGCACAGCGACTGGCGCGCGGACGCGCCCGTAACCCGCGCGCAGGCCGAGGCCTTCGAGCAGAAGGGCTATCTCGTCCTGGACGACATCTTTTCCGAAGAGGAGATCACCTATCTGCAGGGCGAGGCCGGCAAGCTGCTGGCCGATCCCGCGGCGCTGGACGCCGAGACGATCATCACCGAACCGGGCGGCAGCGAAATCCGCTCGATCTTCGAGATCCATGCCCAGAGCCGCGTGATCGCGCGGCTGGCGGCCGATGCCCGGCTGGCCGATGTGGCGCGCTTCCTGCTGGGCGACGCGGTGTATCTCCACCAGTCGCGCCTCAACTACAAGCCGGGCTTCCAGGGCAGGGAATTCTACTGGCACAGCGATTTCGAGACCTGGCATGTGGAGGACGGCATGCCGCGCATGCGGGCGCTCTCCATGTCGATCCTGCTCGCGGAGAACACGCCGCACAACGGCCCGCTGATGCTGATCCCGGGCTCGCACCGCACCTTCCTCACCTGCGTGGGCGAGACGCCGGAGGATCATTATCGCATGTCGCTCAAAAAGCAGGAATATGGCGTGCCGGACGAGGACAGCCTTGCCGAGCTGGCCTGCCGGCACGGCATCGACGCCCCGACCGGCAAGCCGGGCACGGTGGTGATCTTCGACTGCAATGTGATGCACGGCTCGAACGGCAATATCACGCCCTTCCCGCGCGCCAATGCCTTCCTCGTCTATAATGCGGTGAGCAACCGGCTGGTGGCGCCGTTCGGCGTCGAGAAGCCGCGCCCGACCTTCATCGCGGCGCGCGGCGAGCCCCGGGCGATCGTGCCCCGGCATGGCCGCCTCACCGAAGAGGAGGCGCTGGCATGAGCGGAACCCACAGCGTCGAGAAGATCGGCGGCACCTCCATGGCCGCGACGGCCACCTTGCTGGACAATGTGCTGATCGCCGGCCGCTCCGGACCGGACCTCTACAACCGCATCTTCGTCGTCTCGGCCTATGCGGGCATGACCGACCTGCTGCTGGAGCACAAGAAGACGGGCGAGCCCGGCGTCTATGCCCGCTTCGTGGCGGACGAGGATGCCGGAGGCTGGCGCCGCGCCATGGAAGCCGTGCGCGCCGCCATGCACGGGCGCAACGCGGAGATGTTCGCGCGGTCCGACAACCGCGCCGAGGCGGATCGCTTCGTCGACACGCGCATGGACGCCATGACCCGGTGCCTCGAGGACCTGGCGCGGCTGCGCAGCCATGGCCGCTTCGCGCTCAAGGAGCAGCTCCTCACGGTGCGCGAGCTGCTCGCGGGACTGGGGGAGGCGCACAGCGCGCATTCGACCGCGCTGCTGCTGCGCGAACGGGGCGTGAATGCCCGGTTCGTGGACCTCACCCTCTGGAACGAGGCGGACAAGCGCGGTCTCGACGAGCGGATCGAGCAGGCGCTCGCGCCCATCGACCTGGCGACCACGCTGCCCATCGTCACCGGCTATGCCGGCTGCGGCGAGGGCATGGTGCGCCGCTATGCGCGCGGCTATTCGGAGATGACCTTCTCGCGCATCGCGGTGCTCACCGGCGCGCGCGAGGCGATCATCCACAAGGAGTTCCATCTCTCCAGCGCGGACCCCAGGCTCGTGGGCGTCGACAAGGCGCGCAAGATCGGCCGCACCAATTACGACGTGGCCGACCAGCTCGCCAATCTGGGCATGGAGGCGATCCATCCCGGCGCGGGCCGGGGCCTGCGCCAGACCGACATTCCCCTGCGCGTGCGCAACACCTTCGACCGCGAGGATGGCGGCACGCTGATCTCGGGCGACTATGTGTCCGAGACGCCGCGCGTGGAGATCGTGACGGGCATCCGCCACATGCAGGCGCTGCAGTTCTTCGAGCAGGACATGGTCGGCGTGAAGGGCTATGACGCCGCCATCCTGGACGCGCTGACCCGCCATGGCGCCTGGATCGTCAGCAAATCCTCCAATGCCAACACCATCACCCATTATCTCTCGACCGATGTCGCGACGATGAAGCGGGTGATCGCGGACCTGCAGAAGCGCTACCCCGATGCCTCCGTCACCGCCCAGCCGGTGGCGATGGTCGCGGCCATCGGCAGCGACATCGCGCGGCCGGGGCTGGTGGCGGACGCACTGGCCGCGCTTGCCGACGCGCAGATCGACATCATCGCCATGCAGCACCAGATCCGCAATGTGGACGTGCAGTTCATCGTCGATGTCGAGCGCTTCGACGAGACCGTGCGCGTGCTGCATGCCGCGCTCGTGGAGCGCGCGGGCGAGGGGCGCGCGCTGGAAGGCCGGCGCGCGGCCTGATCGCCGTCCGCCATGCGCCGCTCCCATGCTCGATGCCATAAGGCCCGTCCGCAGCCTGCTGCTCGCCATCTTCATGCTGATGGCGGGCGGCGGCTTCATGGCCACGCTCATCAGCCTGCGGCTCGAGCGGGCGGGGCAGGGCGCGCTGGTGATCGGCGCGGTGGCGACGGCCTATTTCGGCGGGCTGGTGATCGGCGCCCTGCGTGCGGGCGAGATCGTCCGGGGCGTGGGGCATATCCGCGCCTTCGCCGCCTTCGTGGCGCTCTTCTCGGCCAGCACGCTCGCCTATGCGCTGCTCGCCCATCCGCTGTTCTGGGCGCTGCTGCGCTTCATCGACGGGCTGTGCGTCGCGGGCGTGTTCATCTGCCTGGAAAGCTGGCTCAACGATCGGGCGGAGGCGCGCACGCGCGGCGCCATCCTGGCGTCCTACATGGTGGCGCTCTATGGCGGGCAGGCCATCGGGCAATTGCTGCTGGGCGTGAGCGGCGCCCTGCCCGCGGTGCCGTTCCAGCTCGCCTCGATCCTCATCTCGCTGGCGATCATCCCGCTTTGCCTGACGCGCAGCGCGGCACCCGCGCCGGCGGAGGCCGGCGCCTTCCCGTTCCGCACGCTGCTGGCGGCCTCGCCGCTGGGCGCGCTGGGCGCGGCGGCGACCGGGCTGATGCTGGGCGCCTTCTATGGACTGGCCGCCGTGCATGTGCGCCGGCTGGGGCTGGACCTCGCGCAGACCGCCAGCTTCATGATGACCGTCATCCTGGGCGGCGTGGCGATGCAATGGCCGCTCGGCCATCTCTCCGACCGGTTCGACCGGCGAGGGGTCATCGTGCTGGGCTTCGCGGCGACGCTGGCCGTGAGCCTCGCCATCGCCATGCTGCGGAGCGGCGGACTGCCGCTGCTGGTGCTGGGCGCGCTGTTCGGCGGCCTCAGCTTCGCCCTCTATCCGCTGTGCGTCGCCCAGTGCAACGACCGGCTGCTGGCGACCGAGCGCGTGGCGGCGAGCGGACGGCTGGTGCTGCTCTATTCGATCGGCGCGGCGATCGGTCCGCTGTGCGGGGCCGCGTTCATGGGTCTTCCGGGCGGGGGCGGCCTGTTCCTGTTCATCGCGCTGTGCGCGGCCGCCATGCTGGCCTTCGGGCTCTGGCGCCAGACCCGGTCCGAGCCCGTGCCCGCCCGCGCCCAGCAGGACTTCCAGATCGTGCCGCGCACCACGCCCATGGCCTCGCTGCTCGATCCCAACACGCCCGATGACCCGGCCCCGGCAGGACAGACAGAATGATGCAGACCGACAGCCTCCACCCGCCGATCCGCGCGGTCGCGACCGAATCGACCGACCCGGCCGACCGCGCCCTGCTGCGCCGCGCGATCGCCGCCTCCGCGCTCGGCAACGCCACCGAATGGTTCGATTACGGCATCTATGCCTATGGCGTGACCTATATCTCCGCCGCCCTGTTCCCGGGCAATGTCGAGGAAGCGGTGCTGTTCGCGCTGGCGACCTTCGCCATCTCCTTCCTCGTGCGTCCGCTCGGCGGGCTGTTCTGGGGTCCGCTGGGCGATCGGCTCGGGCGCAAGTCCGTGCTGGCGCTGACCATCCTGCTCATGTCGCTGGCGACGCTCTGCGTGGGCCTCATCCCCTCCCATGCCCGCATCGGCTTCTGGGCGCCCGCCCTGCTCATCGCGCTGCGCATGGTGCAGGGCTTCTCGACCGGCGGGGAATATGGCGGCGCGGCCACCTTCATGGCGGAATATGCGCCGGACGAGAAGCGCGGCTTCTATGGCAGCTTCCTCGAATTCGGCACGCTGGCCGGCTTCTCGCTGGGCGCCATCCTCATGCTGGGTTTCTCGCTCATGCTGGGCGAGGCCGCCATGCACGCCTGGGGCTGGCGCGTGCCCTTCCTCGTCGCCGCGCCGCTCGGGCTGGTCGGCCTCTATCTGCGCGCGCGCATGGAGGATACGCCGGTGTTCCGGGCGCAGGAGAGGACCAGCGAGGACCGGCCTTCGCCCGGCCTCGCCACCCTGATGCGCGATCACTGGCGGCCGATGCTGGTGGTGAGCGGTCTCGTCGTCGCGCTCAATGTCGTCAATTACACGCTGCTCAGCTACATGCCGACCTATCTGCAGCGGCGCATCGGCCTCACCCATGAGGAAGCGCTGGTCGTGCCGATCATCGGTATGCTGTTCATGATGGCGATCCTGCCGTTCACCGGCGCCCTGTCCGACCGGATCGGGCGGCGGCCGCTCTGGCGTTTCTCGCTGATCGGCCTGCTCGTAGCCGTGGTGCCGCTCTACATGCTGATGGGCACGGGGCTGGCCGGGGCGATCGTCGCCTTCGTCCTGCTCGGCCTGCTCTATGCGCCCCAGCTCGCCACCATCTCGGCGACCTTCCCGGCGATGTTCCCGACGCATGTGCGCTTCGCCGGCTTCGCCATCGCCTATAATGTCGCCACCTCGATCTTCGGGGGCACGGCGCCCGCGATCGGCAGCGGCCTCATCACGCTCACCGGCGATCCGCTGATGCCGGCCTTCTACATGATGGCGGCCTGCCTCGTCGGTCTGGCGGCGCTGCGCTTCATGCCCGAGACGGCGCGCTGCTCGCTCCATGACGATCCCTTCGCGAAACGGCGCGGGGAAACCCGGCGTCCCTGAAATCCGGCGCTCCTGAAATCCGGGGATCGCGCGCGCAACGAAGAAACTTCTGTTCCAGCCGCGCCCGGTCGTGCCACATGGCGCGATGCAGCCGCCCACGACACGCCCCGCCCGCCCGCTCCCCGAGCTTACCTTCCGCGGCATCGTCCTGGGCGGGCTCATCACCATCCTGTTCACTGCCGCCAATGTCTATCTGGGCCTGAAGGTCGGGCTGACCTTCGCCACCTCGCTGCCGGCCGCGGTCATCTCCATGGCGGTGCTGCGCGTCTTCCGGGATGCCAACATCCTGGAGAACAACATCGTGCAGACCATCGCGAGCGCGGCGGGCACGCTGGCCGCGATCATCTTCGTCCTGCCCGGCCTGATTCTCGTCGGCTGGTGGACCGGCTTCCCCTACTGGACGACGGCGGCCGTCTGCGCGGTCGGCGGCATATTGGGCGTGATGTTCTCGGTCCCCCTGCGCCGCGCGCTGGTGACGGGATCGGACCTGCCCTATCCCGAGGGCGTCGCGGCGGCGGAAGTGCTGAAGGTAGGCGCGGCGGCGGACGGCGATGCGGAGAATGCCGCGGGCCTGCGCGTCATCCTGCTCGGCTCGCTCATCTCCGCCGGCTTCGCGCTGCTCGCGGCGATGAAGCTGGTGGCGGGCGAGGCGACGAAGAATTTCCGCATCGGCGCCAGCGCGACGGGCGTCTCCACCAGCTTCTCGATGGCGCTGATCGGGGTCGGCCATCTGGTCGGCCTGTCGGTCGGCGCGGCGATGATGCTCGGCATGCTCATCGCCTGGGGCGGGCTCGTGCCCTGGCTCACGCATGGCGTTCCCGGCGCGCTCGACGATGTCGTCGATACCGCCTTCCGCAGCGAGGTGCGCTTCATCGGCGCGGGCGCCATCGGCGTCGCCGCCATCTGGACGCTGCTGCGCATCCTCGGGCCGATCATCGGCGGCATCCGGTCGGCCATGGCGGCCGCCCGCGCGCGGCAGGGCGGCTCCGTGCTGCACCTGAGCGAGCGCGACCTGCCGATCGGCATCGTCGGCGCCGCGATCCTCGCGACCCTCCCGCTGATCGGCTGGCTGCTCTGGCGCTTTTCCGCCGACGGGCCGATCGAGCAGCATGCCGCGCCGGTCATCATCGGCACGCTGCTCTACATCCTCGTGATCGGCGTGGTGATCGCGGCGGTGTGCGGCTACATGGCGGGCCTGATCGGCGCGTCGAACAGCCCGGTGTCGGGCGTGGGCATCCTTGCCGTCCTCGTCGCGTCGCTGCTGCTGGCGGCGCTTTACGGCCATGGCGGCGATCTGGCGCAGACCAATGCGCTGATCGCCTATGCGCTGTTCGCCACGGCGATCGTCTTCTCGGTCGCGACCATCTCGAACGACAATCTGCAGGACCTGAAGACCGGCCAGCTCGTCGGCGCGACGCCCTGGAAGCAGCAGGTCGCGCTGGTGCTGGGCGTGATCTTCGGCTCGCTGGTGATCCCGCCGGTGCTCGACCTGCTCAACACCGCCTTCACCTTCCAGGGCGCGCCCAATGCCCGGGAGGCGGCGCTGGCCGCCCCGCAGGCGGCGCTCATCTCGTCGCTGGCGCAGGGCGTGCTCGGGGGGAATCTGGACTGGGGGCTGATCGGCGCTGGGGCGGCCATCGGCATCGGCATGATCGTGCTGGACGAGCTGCTCGGCCGCGCCCGCCTCATGCGCCTGCCCCCGCTCGCCGTCGGCATGGGCATCTATCTGCCGATGGCGCTCACGCTGCTGATCCCGATCGGCGCGCTGATCGGCCATGCCTATGATGGATGGGCGGCGCGCACGGCCAACCCGGCCTTCGCGCAGCGCATGGGCGTGCTGGCCGCGACGGGCCTGATCGTGGGCGAGAGCCTGTTCGGCGTGATGTTCGCGGGCGTCGTGGGCGCGACGGGGCGGGACGCGCCCTTCGCGCTCGTCGGCCCCGGGTTCGGGACGGTGGCCTTCTTCGCCGCGCCGCTCGTGTTCGCCGGGCTGATCTGGTTGCTCTATCGCCGCACAAAGGCCATGACGCGATGAGCGGCGCGCCTCTCGCCTCGGCATAGGGCCGGCGCGGCCGGCGCCCGCCGGTCGGGCGCCACTGGCGCATGAGCCCATTTGCGCCTATATGCGCCGCCCATGCCGCAAGCCGCCACGCCCCAGATGCCGATTCCCGGCCCCATGATGATCGGGGTCGATCCCGTGCCCGTTCCGCGCGCCATCACGCCGCGCGCCGATGGCCGCGTCGATCTGGTCGGCCTCGCGCGCGCGCAGATCCGTGCGGAGCTGGAAGCCGCCGGACTGGATGAGCGGCAGGCCAAGCTGCGGTCCAAGCAACTCTTCCACTGGCTCTACCATCGCGGCGAGACCGATTTCGAGGCAATGACCGACCTCGCCAGGCCGATGCGCGGCTGGCTGGCCGAGCGCTTCGTCGTCGGGCGGCCCGATGTGGTCGAGGCGCAGGTCTCCTCGGACGGCACGCGCAAATGGCTGCTCCGCTCGGACGACGGCCATGATTACGAGATGGTGTTCATCCCCGACGCGGACCGGGGCACGCTGTGCGTCTCCAGCCAGGTCGGCTGCACGCTCAATTGCCGCTTCTGCCATACCGGCACGATGCGCCTCGTGCGCAACCTGACGCCGGGCGAGATCGTCGGGCAGGTCATGCTGGCGCGCGATGCGCTGGGGGAGTGGCCCCGGGGGACGATGTCCGGCCTCAGCGATGCCGACGAGGACGAGGATGATTCGCCGCGCTACACCACGGACGGGCGGCTGCTCACCAACATCGTGATGATGGGCATGGGCGAGCCGCTCTACAATTTCGACAATGTGCGCGACGCGCTCAAGGTGGTGATGGACGGCGACGGGCTCGCCCTCTCCAAGCGCCGCATCACGCTCTCGACCAGCGGCGTGGTGCCGATGATGGCGCGCGCGGGGGAGGAGATCGGCGTCAATCTCGCCGTCTCGCTCCATGCCGTGACCAAGGATGTGCGCGACGAGATCGTGCCGCTCAATCGCAAGTTCGGCATCGAGGAGCTGCTGGCCGCCTGCGCCGCCTATCCCGGCGCCAACAATGCCCGGCGCATCACCTTCGAATATGTGATGCTGAAGGACAAGAACGACAGCGACGAGGACGCGCGCGAGCTGGTGCGGCTCATCCGTCATTACCGGCTGCCGGCCAAGGTGAACCTCATCCCGTTCAATCCCTGGCCCGGCGCGCCTTATGAATGCTCGACGCCCGAGCGCATCCGGCGCTTCTCCGACATCGTGTTCGAGGCGGGGATTTCCGCGCCGGTGCGCACGCCGCGCGGGCGGGACATCATGGCGGCCTGCGGGCAATTGAAGTCCGCCGCCGAGAAGAAGAGCCGCGCCGAGCTGGACCGGCTCGCGGCGGAAAAGCAGGCCGCGCTCGGCTGAGGACGGCGCATCCCCGGGTCAGTCCGGTGAATGCGTGAACCCAGTTGCAGCATGGAGCTGGATTCACGCATTCATGGGAATGACGAGGATTTGAGGGAAGGGGCGACCGGCTGGCCGGCCGCCCCGCTCATGCTGGATCAGAAGCGCAGACCCACGCCGACGAGGCCGGCATCGCGCCCGCCAATGCCGGACTCATATTCCGTCCGCTGATATTCGGCGGAGATATAGGTGCGCGGCGTCACCGAATATTCGAGGCCCCCGCCATAGCGCACGCCTTCCTTGGCGGCGCCGATGCCGTCGCTCTCGAAGCGGGACGAGGCATAGCCGACCTTGGTGAAGGCCATGATCTGCGGCTGGAGCACATAGCCCAGGCGCAGCGAGGCGGAGAGGTCGCGGCTCGCGTCGAGCGCGCTTTCGCTGCCCGTCGTGGAATCGGCGAAGGCGACGTCGACACCGGCCCGGATCTTGGGCGCGAGCGCGAGGTCGTAGCCGGCATCCACGCCATAGGAGAAGCCGCTATGGTCCTGGAAATCGTCATAACCCAGCGTGATGCCGGCGCGCGGGCCGGTGAAGCTGGTGGCGTCCTGGGCGAGGGCGGGGGCCGTCACGCAGGCAGCAGCAAAGGCTGCGAGAATCGCAGTTTTCATAAAGTACCTCATTATGTCTTCTGGTGGAGCAATCCGCCTTCCGGCGAACGCAAGGCCGTCTCGCGGCTGCTCAGGCGCTGTGGCGATGAAGCATGGGCAAGGGCGTTCCTTTCGTTCGGCCGGCGAGCGACCTGATTACCCCCTCTCGATCCGCGCGGCTCTCGCCGGCGGAAGGCCCCTCTCGGCCCGCATTATGTCCGCAATATGGCAGTCCCGGGCTGGAAGAAAGGCAGTGCGATGAGCGGCTTATCGAGAGCGGCGACCAGCGGCCGATCAGCGCGCCATGCCCGGCGGCGGGGCCGGGCGCCGCATCTCGAAGCGGCGATCGCCGGTCACGGCGAAATAATCGGCCGGCCCGCCGCCGCGCAGGATGGGCTCCGGCAGGGCGGTGCGATAGACGCCCTCGACGATGCAGGCCGGATCGATATGGACGCGCACCGCCTCGCCGAACACCATCCAGCTTGCCGTCGGCGCGCCGGACAGCGTGGCGAGCCGGACGATCTGGGTCACGCGGCACTCGAACTGCACCGGGCTCCCCGCCACGCGCGGCGGCGCCACGACATCGGAGGGCAGGGCGTCCAGCCCGGCGAGCGCGAACTCGTCCACATCGGCGCGCACGGCAGCGCAGCTCATGTTCATCGCTTCCGCCTGCGCGCGCGTGACCAGATTCCACACGAACGCGCCGGTCTCGCGCGCATTGTTAAGGCTGTCCTTCTCCCCGATCGAGCAGAAGCCGATGATCGGCGGCGTGTAGCTGAACAGGTTGAAGAAGCTGTAGGGCGCCAGATTGCGGACGCCATCGGCGCCCAGCGTGCTGATCCAGCCGATCGGGCGCGGTCCCACGATCGCGTTGAGCGGATCGTGGGCGAGGCCGTGGCCTTCCGCGGGCGTGTAGGAATGGAAGTGGGACGCATCCATGGGGCAGGTCTCCGGCTGGTGATTCGGTGGCGGGGGGCGTAACCTCATGCCGCCTGCGCGCGAATAGCCGGACGAACCAGGAGGAACCAGATGCGCGAAGAAACGCCCGGGCCCGCGCCGCTCGTCAGGCGCCACCGCCTCTCCACGCGGCTGTGGCACTGGACGAACGCGCTGTGCCTCTATGTGCTGTTCACCAGCGGCCTCGGCATCTTCAATGCCCATCCCCGGCTCTATTGGGGGCAATATGGCGCGAATTTCGATCATGCCTGGCTCGAACTGGGCCGCTTCGGTCCGCTCTGGACGCTGCCGGGCCATTATGACCTCGCTTTCTCGCGGCACTGGCACCTGGCCTTCGCCCTCATCTTCGCCTTCGGGCTGATCGCCTACCTGCTCTGGAGCCTGTTCAACCGGCATGTCGCGCGCGATCTCGCTTTCCGGCGCGGCGAGCTTGCGCCCCGTCATGTGTGGCGGGACATTCGCGACCATGCCTGCCTGCGCTTCCCCACCGGCGCGGCGGCGGCGCGCTACAATGTGCTCCAGAAGGCGAGCTATGTCGGCGTGATCTTCGTGATCCTGCCGGTGATGATCCTCACCGGCCTCACCATGTCGCCGGGCATGGACGCGGCGTGGCCCTGGCTCACCGATCTGTTCGGCGGCCGGCAGTCGGCGCGCTCGATCCACTTCATCGCGGCCTGGCTGCTGGTCGCCTTCTTCCTCGTCCATATCCTCATGGTACTGCTCGCGGGGCCGTTCAACGAGCTGCGCTCCATGATCACCGGCTGGTATCGCCTGCCCGGACCGCGCGCGGGGGAGCCCGCGGAATGAGCCTCCTCCTTTCCCGCCGCGCGCTGGTCGGCAGCCTCGCCGCGAGCGCTGCCGGCCTGCTCGCCGGCTGTGACAGGCTGGGGCAGGAGGCGCATGTCCGCCGGGCGCTGTTCTCGGCCGAGAATATGCACAAATGGTTCCAGCGCACGCTGCAGGGCCGCGATGCGCTGGCGCGCGAGTTCCGGCCGGACCAGCGCTCGCCGGTCTTTCGCGGCAACGGCACCTTCAATCCGGACACGCCGGCCTACAAGGCGCTCTGGCGGGAGAAGTTCGTGGCCTGGCGGCTGCGCGTCGACGGTCTCGTCGCCCGGCCCCTGTCGCTCAGCCTGGCGCAGCTCCATGCGATGCCGCAGCGCGTCCAGACCACGCGGCACGACTGCGTCGAGGGATGGAGCGCGATCGGCACCTGGCGCGGCGTGCCGCTCAGGACCGTGCTCGAGGCGGCGGGGCTGTCCGCCCGGGCGCGCTATCTCGTCTTCCACTGCATGGATGATATGGGCGGCGGGCAGGACTATTATGAGAGCATCGATCTCGTCGATGCCTTCCACCCCCAGACCATCCTCGCCCACAGTCTCAACGAGGCGCCGCTGCCGGTGCTGAACGGCGCGCCGCTGCGCCTGCGCGTGGAGCGGCAACTGGGATACAAGCAGGCCAAATATATCGCGCGGATCGAGGCGGTGGCGGACATGCACGGCATTCGCGGCGGCAAGGGCGGCTTCTGGGAGGATGTCGCGGGCTATGACTGGTATGCGGGGATCTGAACGCGGGGATTCGTGACTCGGCCCCGGGCGGGGAAGGGGAGAAGGGAACGGGCGCAACGTTCATCCGGAGCCTTCCGTCCGCCTCGTCCCGCGTGACGCAAAAGGGGGGTGCACTCGCGCAGCGCGGCGCTATAGAGTCGGGCCATGAGCATCTTGTCGCGCCTGCTCCGGCGGATCGTCACCCGGGGCACACTCAGCATCCGCTACGCCGATGGCACCAGCGAAACGGTCGGCACGCCCGATGACGCCTTCCCCGATGTCGCGATCCGCTTCACCGATGCGGCCGCGCCCCGCGCGATCGTGGCCAATCCGGCGCTCGGCGCGGCGGAAGGGTTCATGGACGGCAGGCTCGTCATCGAGCAGGGGACCATCTGGGACCTCATCATGCTGGTGGCGGGCAATGCGCCGCTGGAGAGCGGCAAGTCCATCGAGGAGCCGACCGCGCTCGGCCATGTCGGTGAGCGGCTGAAGCACTGGCACGACAGCTACAACAAGCGCGACCGCGCGAAGGCCAATGTCCATCATCATTACGACCTGTCGGACGAGCTGTACGACCTCTTCCTCGACAAGGACCGGCAATATAGCTGCGCCTATTTCACCGACCCCGGGGCGGTGGGGCTGGAGCAGGCCCAGCTCGACAAGAAGGCGCATATCGCCGCCAAGCTGAACCTGAAGCCGGGGCAGCGCGTGCTGGACATCGGCTGCGGCTGGGGCGGCATGGCGCTCTATCTCCATCGCGTCGCGGATGTCGACGTGCTGGGCGTCACGCTGTCCGAGGAACAGCTCAAGGTCGCGCGGCGGCGGGCGGAGGAAGCCGGCGTCGCGGACCGGGTGAGGTTCGAGCTGATCGACTATCGCGACGTGAAGGGCCCGTTCGACCGGATCGTCTCGGTCGGCATGTTCGAGCATGTCGGCGCGCGGCACTATCGGGAGTTCTTCCGCACCTGCCACAATCTCCTCACCCCGGACGGCGTCATGCTGCTGCACACGATCGGCCGGCTCGACGGGCCGGGCTCGACCGATGCCTTCACGCGCAAATATATCTTCCCGGGCGGCTATGCGCCGGCCCTGTCGGAGATCCTGCAGGGCAGCGAGCCCAACCGGCTGCTGCTGACCGACGTCGAGGTGCTGCGGCTGCATTATTATTACACGCTGGCCCACTGGCACCAGCGCGTGGTCGCGGCGAAGGACAAGATCGTCGCGCTCTATGACGAGCGCTTCTATCGCATGTGGACCTTCTATCTTGCGGCGTCCGCGTCCGGCTTCCTGTTCGGCAGCCAGACCATCTACCAGCTCCAATATGTCCGCAACCGTCACGCCCTGCCCATCACGCGGGACTATATGGCGGCGGCCGAAGCGGGTCTTCGCGCGAAGGGTTGAAGGAAAAACGAGCCCGGCCGGGCAAGGGGGATTCCGGCCGGACTCGAATTTCCAAAGAGGCGGCCGCCCGCGTGGGAGGGGAATGGGCGACCGCGCTCTTCATGCGGCAGGCTCCCGGGGGAGAAGGCGCCTGCCGCGCGACCCGAGGACCGGAAGGGGTGCCAGTCCGTCGGCACATGTTCCTGATACGCCTGAAGCGCGCCCGGATAAAGGCGATTAAACTTTATATACTGATCGATATAATCGATGTATCCTCGTCCGCGCCTTTTCGGAGCGCGCGCGCGGTCCTGCCGCGCCTCAGGGACGCGAGGTCATGCCTGGGCGGGGCCGCGCGGTCCTGATCGCGACGCCGGCCATGGCGCCGCGAGGGGGATGATCGGCGGTCGTCCGGCCGCCATGCCGTTGCCGGCCCTGGCGCGCACCGTTATAGCCCGCAGGCGCCTTGCCGTTTCAAGCGGCTGGCGGACAGGGGCAGGGGACAGGGCAGCGACATGAGCTCCGGCATCGAGGCGGTTGGCGATGTGGCCACGGGCGCGCTGGCGGCGCGCGCGATCGAGCCGGCGCATGGCGGGCATGGCGCCGCGGGCCATGGCAAGTGCCTCAATTGCCGCACGGAACTCGTCGGCCCCTATTGCCATGCGTGCGGGCAGAACAGCCATATCCACCGGACCATCGCGGGGTTTGTCCACGATCTGCTGCATGGCGTCTTCCACTTCGAGGGGAAGATCTGGGCCACGCTGCCAATGCTGTTCTTCAGGCCGGGCGACCTCACCCGGCGCTATGTCGCCGGCGAGCGCGCGAAGTTCGTGTCGCCCATGGCGATGTTCCTGTTCTGCGTGTTCCTCATGTTCGCGATCGTCGGCGGGCTGGCGGGCGAGATGCACACGCCCGAGCTCAGCGCGGCGGACAAGGCCAGGCCGCTGAGCGAAATCCGCGCATCGATGGCGCAGAATGAAGCGCAGATGACGCAGCTCAGGGCGCAGATCCGGGAGGAGGACAAGGTCGGCCGCGATACCAGCGCGCTCGAGCGGAAGCTGGACGATCTCGAGAGCGACACCGACCATCTCGAACTGGCCCTGAACTTCGTGACCGGCGGCCGGGAAGGCAAGGCCGGCACCGCGCTCGGTTTCCATACCGGCTGGGCCGCGCTCGATCATGGCATCGAGGCCGCCAACCGGAATCCGAACCTGTTCCTCTACCGGCTCCAGTCGAGCGCCTATAAATATAGCTGGCTGCTCATCCCCCTCTCGACGCCGTTCGTCTGGCTGCTGTTCTGCTGGAAGCGCCAGTACCGCTTCTACGACCATCTGGTGTTCGTCACCTTCTCGCTCACCTTCATGCTGCTGCTGGTCACGATCCTGACCGTGGCGGGCGCGATCGGCATGCCGGCCGGCATCATCGGCACGGTGGCCATGGTCGTGCCGCCGCTCCACATCTACAGGCAGGTGCGCGGCGCCTATCGCAGCGGGCGCGCGACCGCGCTTCTGCGCACCGGAATCCTGGTGATGTTCGGCTTCATCGTGCTGGCGCTGTATCTCATGATCCTGCTGGCGATGGGCATCATGCACTGACCGGAGGCGCGAGCGCGGTTGCGCTTCCCGCGCGCCGCTGATAACCGCGCGCCGTTCCCTCATCTCCAGCCGAAAGTCCGCGCCTCATGTCCGACAAGATCAACCGCGTCGTCCTTGCCTATTCCGGCGGCCTCGACACCAGCGTGATCCTGAAGTGGCTGCAGATCAACCATGGCTGCGAGGTGGTGACCTTCACCGCCGATCTGGGGCAGGGCGAGGAGCTGGAGCCCGCCCGCCAGAAGGCGCGGCTCGCCGGCGTCAAGGAAGAGCATATCTTCATCGACGATCTGCGCGAGGAATTCGTGCGCGACTATGTGTTCCCGATGATGCGCGGCAATGCCCTCTATGAAGGGCTCTACCTGCTCGGCACCTCGATCGCCCGGCCGCTCATCGCCAAGCGCCAGATCGAGATCGCGAAAATGGTCGATGCCGACGCGGTCGCCCATGGCGCGACGGGCAAGGGCAACGACCAGGTCCGCTTCGAGCTGGGTTATTATGCGCTGCAGCCGGACATCAAGGTGATCGCCCCCTGGCGCGAATGGGACCTGACCAGCCGCACGAAGCTGATCGAATGGGCCGAGGCGCATCAGGTGCCCGTGCCCAGGGACAAGCGCGGCGAGGCGCCGTTCAGCACGGACGCCAACATGCTGCACACCTCCTCCGAAGGGAAGGTGCTGGAAGACCCGTGGGAGGAAGTGCCGGACTATGTCTATTCGCGCACCGTCAATCCCGAGGACGCGCCGGACACGCCGGAATATATCACCATCGATTTCGAGCAGGGCGACGGCACGGCGCTGAACGGCGTGGCGATGAGCCCGGCGAGCCTGCTGACCGCGCTCAACGAGCTGGGCCGCAAGCATGGCATCGGCCGGCTCGATCTCGTCGAGAACCGCTTCGTCGGCATGAAGTCGCGCGGCATGTACGAGACGCCGGGCGGCACCATCTATGCGCTGGCCCATCGCGGCATCGAGCAGCTCACGCTCGACCGGGGCGCCGCGCATCTCAAGGACGAGCTGGCGCCCCGCTATGCGGAACTGATCTACAACGGCTTCTGGTTCAGCCCCGAGCGCGAGATGCTGCAGGCGGCGATCGATCACAGCCAGAAGAAGGTGTCCGGGACGGTCCGGCTGAAGCTCTACAAGGGCAATGTGATCGTGGTCGGGCGCAAGTCGCCCAATTCGCTGTACAGCGAGAAGGTCGTGACCTTCGAGGATGACGCGGGCGCCTACGACCAGCGCGATGCCGCCGGCTTCATCAAGCTCAATGCGCTGCGCCTGCGCCTGCTGGGCAGGCGCGACCGGTAAGGCGGCTGGTGCCTCGGCTCAGGTGCCGGTGAAGCCCCAGAGCAGCAGCACCAGCATCGTCAGCACGGCCAGCGCCAGCGAAACGGCGAGCACATAGCGCACGACGTGCGGCGTGGATCCCGCGCGCGCCTCGTCGGGCGTCTTGTGAACCTGTCCATCCATTGACCTGTTCCTTTCCCGCCCTGAACGCGCGAGGGAAGCAGGTGTTCCAATTTCGATCGCGGAAAGGTTACCGCGCGGCAAGTTCACTTAAACCATCCCGCAAATCATGATAGATGCATGCCGGTATGTCGGTGGTCCACCACCGGAGACATACGCTGTGTGGGAGTAATCAAAATGCGTATCGGACTTCTCGTCTCGACGGCGGCGCTTGCGTTCGCCGCTTTGCCGGCCGCGGCCGCGACCACCCTGCTGACCAGCGACGCGGGCTATGCCGGTCCCGGCCTCGACCTCAGCGCCTATGCCAACGGCCAGTACAACTTCACCTTCGGCCCGATCGTGGTCGACGGCTACACCTTCACCGCGGCCCCCGGCGGCGGCGGCAATTCCGGACAGGGCTCCGTGGTCGGCCAGGGCGACTATGGCCTGGGTTCCAACGGCTCGTTCGGTGGCGATGCGGTCTATATCGGCGTCGATTCCGGCACGGGCTATGCCCAGCTTGTGCTGAACGGCGCGCCGGTGAGCGAGATCGGCTTCTTCATGAACTATTCCCCCGGTTCCGGCAACGCGCCGACGATCGAGGCGCTGGACATCGACGGCAATGTCTTCGCGTCCTACGATCTGTCGGCCCTGGCGCCGATCTCGACGCCGGGCGGCTTCAACGAATTCGAGTTCCGCGGCATCGCGTCGGACAGCGCGGACATCTACGGCCTGCGCTTTGGCGGTTCCTATATTCTGGTGACGGGCACGGCGGACGGCACGGTGTCGCCGAGCGTGCCCGAGCCGGCGACCTGGGGCATGATGATCGCGGGCTTCGGTCTTGCCGGCGGCCTGATGCGCCGCCGCGCGCGGCGCGTTGCCGTGAGCTTCGCGGGCTGATCGCAGGGCCTCGGCCCGGATTTGAGGCCGCGGGCGCGATGGCGTGCCCGCGGCCTTTTCCGTTGCCGTGCCGGCGTGGCGGGTGCGGAAGCGCGCGCCGCGGAGAATCATGAAATCGACTGCAATGACCGGGACACGAAACAGTCGCCGGACGTTGTCAGAACGGGACCGGCAAGAATCGATCGAGCAAGGAGAGTGTGTCATGTCCCCAGTGTCCCGCCCCTCCAGTCAGGTCCCCGGGATCAGGCTGTCCCCCGCCATGGAAATCTGGGCCGAATTCTGGCTGATGCCCGCGCGCCTCGCCTGCGGCCTGATGGCCAGCGGCGTCACCGCGATGGCGGCCGCCACCGCGAAGGACCGGCCGCCACCGCCGGAGACCGATGCGCGGATCGCGCGCGAGGCCGAGGAGCAGGCGGCGCAGATCGACCTGCAGGCCGGCGAGACCATCCCGACACCGGCTGCGCTGGTCGCCTGAACGCGGGTTGCCCGAACAGGCGCCGCGCGCTGGCGGGACCGCTGCCTATCGGCTCCAGCGCGGCGGGGATGCGCCGGGAACGTCCCGGTAACCGGACTGGACGCCGAGCATCCAGCCCGGATATTCGGGCGCCAGCCGGCTCGCCTCGTCGAGCATGGCGAGATCGGTCTCGCCCAGTGCCACATCACAGGCGGCGATATTGTCGGTGAGCTGCTCGACACGGCGAGCGCCCACGATCACGCTGGTCACGACGCGCTGGTGCAGCAGCCAGGCGATGGCGATCCGGGCGATCGACACGCCATGGGCCTGCGCGATCGGGCGCATCACGTCGATGATGTCGAAGGCCCTGTCCCTGTTCACGGGCGGAAAATCGAAGGCCGCGCGGCGTCCCTCGCCCTCGCCTTCCCGGCTGAACTTGCCGGAGAGCAGGCCGCCCGCGAGGGGGCTCCAGACCATCAGGCCGACGCCCTCGGACAGCATCATCGGCACCAGCTCGCGCTCCAGATCGCGCCCGGCGATGGTGTAATAGGCCTGCAGGCTCTCGAATCGCGCGAGATTCCGGGCGTTCGAGATGCCATGCGCCTTCATGACCTGCCAGGCCGCCCAGTTGGAGACGCCCACATAGCGGACATGGCCCTGCCGCACGAGATCGTCGAGCGCGCGCACCGTCTCCTCGATCGGCGTCAGCGGGTCGAAGCCATGGACCTGATAGAGATCGATATGGTCGATCTGCAGGCGGCGCAGGCTGGCCTTGACCTGATCCATGATGTGGACGCGCGACAGGCCGCGATTGTTGACGCCCGGGCCCATCGGCCCCAGCACCTTGGTAGCGATGACGAGGTCCTCCCGCGCGAGGCCGAGATTGCGGATGGCCCGGCCGAGACGCTCCTCCGATGCCCCTTCCGCATAGACATTGGCGGTATCGAAGAAATTGATGCCGGCATCGAAAGCGGTCCTCACCATGGCGTCGGCGGCGCCCTGGTCGAGCTGGCCCATGGCGGCCCAGCGGCCCCCGGTCGAGCCGAAGGTCATGGTGCCCAGGCAGAGTTCGGAAACGCTGAGGCCGGTGCGGCCGAGCTGATTGTAGCGCATGGGGGCGACTCCGGATGAGGGGAAGGGGATGCCGTCAGTATGAAGACGGGGTTGCGCGATGCAACGGATTTGGTCGAGGCGGAGGTGGTCCGGCCCGGACGGGAACCGGCCCGGCCGCGTTGTCCGGATGCCGATCGTGGAAGGAATGCGATGCGGCGCCGCGCCGCTGCCCCTCCACCACCGACACCGGCGGTTCGTGCCGGGAAGGATCCGGGACAGTCGCGCGCATGGCGGTCCTGTCGTTCCGATCCGCGCGTGTGGCACGCGCATGCCACGCCCCCGCTTGCCGGAGCCGCCGGACCGGCGCATGACGTCGTCATGACCGCACGCGGCGCGAAGAGCGCGATCCTGCCCTGGCGTTACGGCCTGTTCCTGCTCGCGATGCTGAGCGCGGCGCCGTTCTCGATCCCGTTCGGGCCCGCCATCGGGCTGATGGCGGGCTTCGATACGGCGGCGAGCCTGTTCATGCTGAGCCTCGTTCCGCTGTTTTCCCACGGGACGGAGGAAATGCGGGCCAATGCCCGGCGGAACGACGCCAACCGCACGCTGATCCTGGTGCTGACCGGCATCGTCATGCTGGTGATCCTGGGCCTCGTCGCGAGCGAACTGCGCTACGGCAAGGGCCCCTCCTCCGGCATCCTCGTGCTCATCGTGGCGACGCTGGTGCTGGCCTGGCTGTTCTCGAACGCCGTCTATACGCTTCACTATGCCTTTCTCTATTATAGCGGCGCGGAGGGCGGCGGCGACAAGGGCGGTCTCTCCATTCCCAAATGCAGGGAGCCGGATTATTGGGACTTCGCCTATTTCTCCTACACGCTCGGCATGACCTTCCAGACCAGCGACGTGGAGATCACCAGCCGGGCGATCCGCCGCGTCGCGCTGCTCCATTGCCTCGCGGCCTTCCTGTTCAATCTCGGCATCATCGCCTTCACCATCAACATATTGGGGCAGTAGCGCGCCGGCGCGGCGCATGGCATGCCCTTCACCGGCTGCTTACCAATCCCGTCTAGACGGATCGTCATTTGTTTGCCGCGATTTCCGGATCGGCAGGTGATTCCACCGGCCTCGAAATCGCTTTAGGAGGCGCGCCATGAGCGATCGGACACAAGCCGCGCCGCCGCCGCGCCCGCCCCGGTCGGCGGTCAGCCATGGCGTGGGGCTGGCGGGCCTTGCCGGCCTCGCCGTCTGGATCGCGGTGGCGCGCCATCATCATATGGATGGGCCGCATGCCGGCCTCGCGGCGGTGTTCGCCTGCGGCATCCCCATGATCCTCTGGTCGCTGCTGGTGGACAAGGTGCATCGCCGGCCGTCGACCGGCATCGACTGGACCCGCCCGCGCCCGCTCCGCGGCGTCGTGGACGGCGCGATCGTCAAGCTGACGGGCCTGTGGGTGACCTGGGGCATCATCGCGCTCTTCTATGTGACCGGCGCCTGGTACATGGCCGGCGACTATCGCTACGCGCTCCGGGTGATGAGCCTTGCGGCGCCCCTGCTCGTGCTGCTCTCCGTGCCCTATGTGCTGTGGCTGGACCGCTATCTGGTGGAGCCGCGCGACGGCGCCCATGCCTTCGGCCAATGGCTGATCGGCGGCGCGGCGGGGCGGCCCGCGCCCGGCGCCATCGCCGACCATGCGCGAAGCTGGGCGGTGAAGGCCTTCTTCCTCGCCTTCATGCTCTCGATCGTGCCGGGCAATTTCGCGGGCATGGTACGCTGGCAGACAGGCGATGTCTGGAGCAACCCGGCGAGCCTCGCGGGCTTTCTCATCACGCTCATGTTCGTGGTGGACGTCGCCTTCGCCACGGCGGGCTATGTGCTCACCATGCGGCCGCTCGACGCGCATATCCGCACCGCCAATCCGCTGCTCGCCGGCTGGGTGGCGGCGCTCATCTGCTACCCGCCCTTCGTGCTGATGGGGCCGGGCGGCCCGCTCTATTACGAGACGGATACGCGCCCCTGGGACGTGTGGATGGCGGGGCATCCGGCGCTGCTCTGGGCCTGGGGCGCGCTACTGGTGGCGCTGACGGGCCTTTATGCCTGGGCGACGGTCGCCTTCGGCCTGCGCTTCTCCAACCTCACCCATCGCGGCATCCTGACGCACGGGCCCTACCGGATCAGCAAGCATCCGGCCTATCTCGCCAAGAACGCCTTCTGGTGGTGCTCGGTGCTGCCGTTCCTGACGACGACGGGAAGCATCGGGACGGCGCTGCGCAACACGCTGCTGCTCGGCGTCACCAGCGGCATCTACTACTGGCGCGCGCGGACCGAGGAGGCGCATCTCGGCACCGATCCGGTCTATCGCGACTATGCGGACTGGATGAAGCGCCACGGCGTGCTGGCGCGCTGCATCGCGCGGGTCGGCGGGCGGCGGACGGACGCGCACCGGGCGGCGATGACGGGGCCGGTGGAATAGGCAGCCGCGCGTGCGGTCGCCCGTGCCTCAGTAGCTTTCCTCGGCGTAGATGCGGCTGATGTCGCCCGCCCAGGCGCCATGATAGCGATCCAGCAGGCGCTCGGCATTGGTCTTGCCGGCCGCGACCATCTCGTCGAGGGCGGCGAGATAGCCGGTCTCATTGTCGCCGATGCTGTTGAGCCGGGCGCGGGCGGTGAGGCCGGCGCGTGCGATGTCGAGGACGCGGGGCGCGAGCGCGCGCAGCGTGCCGCCCCCGTCGACCGGCGCATCGAGGCCGAGGCGCGGGACTTCGGCGCGCAGCGTCTCGCGCGCATCCATGCTCCAGCCCCTGACGAGATCCCAGGCGGCGTCGAGCGCGCCATCGTCGTAGAGCAGGCCGACCCAGAGCGCGGGCAGGGCGCAGATGCGGCTCCACGGGCCACCGTCCGCGCCGCGCATTTCCAGGAAGCTCTTCATGCGCACTTCCGGGAAGGCCGTGGAGAGATGATCGGCCCAGTCGCTCATGCGCGGCAGTTCGCCGGGGAGCGCGGGCAGCTTCCCCTTCAGGAAATCGCGGAAGCTCTGGCCGGCGGCGTCGATATATTTGCCGTCGCGATAGACGAAATACATGGGCACATCGAGCGCATAGTCGGCATAGCGCTCGTAGCCGAAGCCGTCCTCGAACACGAAGGGCAGCATGCCGGTGCGCGCGGGATCGGTGTCCGACCAGATGTGGCTGCGGAAGGAGAGATAGCCGTTGGGCCTGCCTTCCGTGAAGGGCGAATTGGCGAAGAGCGCGGTGGCGAGCGGCTGCAGGGCGAGGGAGACGCGGAACATCTTCGCCATGCGCGCTTCCGAGGCATAGTCGAGATTGACCTGGATGGTGCAGGTGCGCAGCATCATGTCGAGGCCGAGCGTGCCCACGCGCGGCATATGGCGCAGCATGATGGCATAGCGGCCCTTGGGCATGACCGGCAGCTCCGCGCGGCTCTTGTCCGGCCACATGCCGAGGCCGAGGAAGCCCAGGCCCAGCCGGTCGCCCACGGCCTTCACCTGCTGGAGATGACGGCCGGTCTCCGCGCAGGTCTCGTGCAGATTGTCGAGCGGGGCGCCGGAAAGTTCGAGCTGCCCGGCGGGTTCGAGGCTGATCGCGCCATCCTGGCCGGAGAGGGCGATGACATGGCCATTCTCCTCGATGGGGCTCCAGCCATAATCCTCCAGGCCGGCGAGCAGATCGCGGATGCCGCCCGGCTCCTCATAGGCGGGCGCGCGGTGGTCCGTCTTGCGATAGACGAACTTCTCGTGCTCGGTGCCGATCTTCCAGTCGCCGGCCGGTTTCTCGCCTTTCTCGAACAGGCCGATCAACTGGTCGCGCGTCTCGATGACCGGATCGACCCTGTCCGTCTGCGTGCGTGTGCTCATTGGCCGTTCAATTCCTCAACCCGTGCGCGGGCGCCAATAAGGCCTTTGTGGGGCAGGGGCAAATTCATTCGCTTTTGCAACTTGTCCAGTCGCCGTTCAGCGCCATCCAGACGGCGCTGGCGGCGATGGCCGCGGTTTCCGCGCGCAGGATGCGCGGCCCGAGCGAAATGGCGCGGGCCTGCGGAAGCGCGCGGATCCGCGCGCGCTCGTCCGGCGTGAAGCCGCCTTCCGGGCCGACCAGCAGCGCCGCCGGTCCGGGATGGGCGGCGAAGGCCTCGCGCATCGGCGCGCCGCCCGTCTCGTCCGCGAAGAACAGGGTGCGCGCCGAAGGCCAGTCCGCGAGCAGGGCGGGCAGGCCGGTCATCTGCGCCAGCGCGGGCAGGGCGGTGCGGCCGCATTGTTCCGCGGCCTCGACGAGATGGGCGCGCAGGCGATCGCCGTTCAGCCGGTCGACCACGCTGCGTTCGGTGAGGACGGGCACGAGCCGGGCGACGCCCAGTTCGCACGCCTTCTCGGCGATGAGGTCGATGCGGCCCTTTTTGATCGGCGCGACGCAGAGCCAGAAATCCGGCACGGTCTCGGGCGGCCGGGTCCGCGCGGTGCAGCGCAGGACGAGATCACGCTTGCGGATCTGCTCCGCGCTGGCCGCCCACTCGCCCGACGCACCGTCGAACAGCAGCACCACCTCGCCCGCGCGCACGCGCATGACCGAGAGCAGATAATGGGCGGCATTGCCTTCCACCGGGACGGCGACATCCGGGCCGAGCGGCGCATCGACGAACAGGCGGGGCGCGGAGCGCGGTGGCCAGGCGGGGGTGGCGGTCATGGCGCGGGCTTATCGCCTGACGCGTGGCGAGGGAAGCGGCGCCGCGCGCATGGTGCGCTCTCTTTCTGCCGTTCGGGCCGGTCGGGCGAACGGCCGGGCTCCCTCCCGAAGAGAGAGCACCCGGCCTGCCGTCATATTGTCTGCTTCAGCCCGAATGCCGGATGGTGGATCAGCGTGCCGCGCGGCGCGGTGCCATCGAATGGCAGGGCCTGAACCACCTCGGGCGGGAAGCCCGCCACATTCAGGCCATGGAACGCCCGGAAGCCGAACCGGCCATAATAAGCCGGATCGCCCACGAGCACCGCGCCTTTGCTGGTCGCCCGCAGCCGGTGCAGGGCTTCCGCCATCAGGGCCGAACCGATCCCCCGACGATGCCGGGCAGGCAGGACGACCAGCGGGCCGATCAGTCCCCAGCCGTCCTGCCTCCCGATGCGCGCCGGCGAAGCGGCCAGATAGCCGACCAGCGCGCCCTTCTCCTCGGCCACGAGCGAGAGCGTGAGCGCGTCTTCCGCCCGTAGCCTCTCGACGATTCCCGCCTCGGTTCCGGTGGCCTGCGGCAGCAGCGCGAGGGCCTGCGTGACGAGCCGGCCGATCGCCGGAACGTCGCCGGCCCTTTCATTGCGGATCAGCATGTCATGCGCCCCGGTTGTCGAGCTGCGCGCGGACGCAGATGAGGCCGCGCTTCGTGATGCGATACGGACTGCCCGACCGGGATTCGATCAGCCGCTTCCGCCGCAGGCGATGGAAGACGGACAGGTCGCAGTCGACAAGGATCATCCCCTCGCGCGTGACGCAGGTGACGGAAATGATCCTGGAGCCAGCGCTCCGTTCGTGCAGGATGCGGCCGCCAAGGGCCAGAACGTGCAGCGCACGTTGTTCATTTCGTGAGATGTTCATGAGAGTCTCGTCTGAGGGACGTGAAAAAACACCGGAGCGCATGTGCGCCCGGCGGCTTTGAATTCACGCGGCTCTCCGAAATTCAGAGAGCCTTATCGCACAAGCTCTGACATCCACGCTCCGTTGCGGGGCAGCGTGCAACGCTGCCGGAAGCATGATGGTATCGGGCGCGGGCGTTGCCGGCAACCATGAACCCGGTGGACCGTCCCGCCCGGGCTTCCATGCGCCACTGGCGCGCGCGAAGGGCGTGGCGCGCCCGTCATGGCATCATCATCCCCTCGCCAGCGCGGGCCGGATGTGCGAATGGGCACCTATGGAGCCGGCCCGATGACCATCGATACCGACAGGGCGACCCTCGTGCCGGACACGCAGGCGGCCGGCCTCATGGGGCTTCTCCCGGCAGCCGCGCGGCCCTATGCGCTGCTGGCGCGGTTCGACCGGCCGATCGGCTGGTGGCTGCTCTTCTGGCCGGGCGCCTGGGCCGTCGCGCTGGCGGGCGGCCTGCCGGCGCGCTGGCCGCTGCTGTTGTGGTTCCTGGCCGGCAGTATCGCGATGCGCGGGGCGGGCTGCGTCTATAACGACATTGTCGACCGCGATCTCGATGCGCAGGTGGCGCGCACCGCGAGCCGGCCCGTCGCGAGCGGCGCGGTCTCGCTGAAGGCGGCGTGGGCGTGGCTGGCGGCGCTCTGCCTTGTCGGTCTCCTCGTGCTGGTGCAATTGCGCTGGCAGGCGCAGCTCGTGGCGCTGGCGAGCCTCGCGCTGGTCGCCGCCTATCCCTTCATGAAGCGCATCACCTGGTGGCCGCAGGCCTGGCTGGGGCTGGTCTTCACCTGGGCGGCGCCCGTGGCGTGGGTGGAGATAACCGGCGGCATGCATGCGGCCGGGCTTCTCCTCTATGCCGGCGCCTTCTTCTGGGTGATCGGCTATGACACCATCTATGCGCTGCAGGACCGGGAAGACGACGCGCTGGTCGGCATAAGGTCGAGCGCGCTGGCGATGGGGCGGCATGTGCGGGCGGGCGTGGGCCTGTGCTTCGCGCTGGCGGTCCTGCTCTGGGGCGGGGCGCTCTGGCTGACCGCGCCCGTCTGGCTCGCGCCGGTCGCGCTGCTGCCGGTGGCGGGGCATTTCCTCTGGCAGATCGGCACGCTCCGGGAGGATGGCGCCGATCCGCTCGTCAAGTTCCGTTCGAACCGCTTCGCGGGCCTGCTGATGTTCCTCGCCTGTCTGGCGGTCGGGAGCCGTTGATGCGGGGCAAAGCGCTGGCACCTTCGGTCCAAAGCCGCTAAGGGCGCGCGCGATGCTGCACCGCCTCTATGAATGGACGCTCGCCAAGGCCGCGCACCGCCATGCCGAGTGGTGGCTAGTCGCCTTCTCCTTCATGGAATCGAGCTTCTTCCCCATTCCGCCGCATCCGCTGCTCGGCCTCATGTGCCTCGCCCGGCCGGAGAAGGCGCTGCGCTACGGCATCGTCTGCACGCTGGCCTCGGTGGCGGGCGGGCTGCTCGGCTATGCGATCGGCCATTTCCTGTTCGCGACGGTGGGCGAGGGCCTGCTGGCGGCGCTGGGCCTGACCGGGAGCTTCCCCAAGGCGGCCTGCTACCTGCGCGACTATGGCGCGGAGATCATTCTCGTGAAGGGCGCGACGCCGATTCCCTTCAAGCTCATCACCATCACGGCGGGCTTCATCGGCCTCTCGCTGTTCACCTTCCTGTGGGCGAGCATCGTCTCGCGGGGCCTGCAGTTCGTGCTGGTGGGGGCGCTGTTCTGGAAGTTCGGCGCGCCGATCAAGGTCTATCTGGAGCGCTATCTGGGCTGGATCACCGCGGGCTTCCTGGTGCTGCTGGTGGGCGGCATCCTGCTGGCGGGCGCTCTGGGCGGCGGCACGGGGCAGACCGGCGACAGGTGCAGCCGCGCCACGATGGCGGATATCGGCGGCGCCTGAAGCCGGCGCCCCGAAGCCGGCGCCTGAAGCCGGTCTATGCCGCGAAGATCATGTCGTCGCTGGCGAAGCTCTTGAACTCCAGCGCGTTGCCGCTCGGATCGAGGAAGAACATCGTGGCCTGCTCGCCCACCTCGCCTTCGAAGCGGACATAGGGCGCGATGACGAACGGCGTGCCGGCCGCCCGCATGCGCGCGGCGAGCGCGTCCCAGTCGGCGCGGTCGAGGATGACGCCGAAATGGGGGACGGGCACGTCATGGCCGTCGACCGGATTGCGGATCGGCTCATGCGCCTGCCGGGACGGGTCGAGATGCGCGACGATCTGATGCCCGTAGAGATCGAAATCGATCCAGTGATCGCTCGATCGTCCCTCGGGGCAGCCCATGAGGTCGCCATAGAAAGCGCGGGCGGCGGCGAGATCATGGACGGGGAAGGCGATGTGGAAGGGGCGCATGGCGTGGAACTCCGGTCAGCGCGCAATTGCAACTGTCATCAAAGCGGGCGATAGGGGCGCGCGTGTCGAAAATCCAGACAGTCGGTGGCGCCCTGAAGCGCTGGGCAGCGCGCAGGCCGGCGATCGTCGCGCTGGCCGGCGGCGCGGTGTCGGCCACGGGCTTCGCGCCGCTCGGCCTCTGGCCGGTGACGCTGGCGGCGCTGGCGCTGCTCCTCCAGCTTCTCTGGGGCGCGCCGGACAGGCGGGCGGCCGCCCGGATCGGCTATGCCTTCGGGCTCGGCCAGTTCGTGCTGGGGCTCAACTGGATCGCCCATGCCTTCACTTTCCAGGACGCGATGCCGCACTGGTTCGGCTATCTGGCCGTGGTCCTGCTTTCCCTCTATCTGGCGGTCTATCCGGCGGTGGCGGCGCTGATCGGCTGGACGCTGGGGCGCGGCCGGCCCGCGCTCTTCCCGCTGTTCCTCGGCTGCGCCTGGCTGCTCGCCGAATTTCTGCGCGCGAGCCTGTTCACCGGCTTTGCCTGGAATCCGCTGGGCGTGATCTGGATCGGCACGGGCGTCGACCAGCTCGCGATCGCCATCGGCACCTACGGTCTGGGACTGATCGCGGTGCTGGCGGGGGGCGCGCTCTGGTGGCTGGCGCACCGGCAATGGCGGCCGGCGGGCTGGATGCTGCTCGGGCTGGCGCTCGCGGGCGGCGTCGGCTGGTGGCGGACCGGCGCGATCGAGGCGGCGGCGCGCGGCGGAAACCGGCCGGTCATCCATGTCGTGCAGCCCGCCATCAACCAGAACGAGAAATATGACCCCGCGCTGGAGGAACTGAATTTCCAGAGGCTCGCCAGCCTGAGCGGGACACCCACGGGGCAGCCGCGGCTCATCTTCTGGCCCGAGGCCGCCGTGCCGGCGATCCTCGACATGGAGCCGCGCTGGCGCGGGCGGATCGCGGCGATCCTGGGGCCGGACGACCTGCTGATGCTGGGCGGGGACAAGTTCCACTATGCCGAGCGGGACGGGATGATCGACTCGAGCAGGCTGCTCGGCGCGAACAACAGCCTGTGGGTGCTCGATGCGCGCGGCGATCTGCTCGGGCGCTACGACAAGGCGCATCTGGTGCCTTATGGCGAATATCTGCCGATGCGCCCGCTGCTGAGCGCCATCGGCCTCTCGCGGCTGGTGCCGGGCGATACCGATTTCTGGCCCGGGCCGGGCCCGCGGACCCTGCAGTTGCCCGCCGCGGCGGGCCGGCCCGCGCTCGGCATGGCCGCGCAGATCTGCTACGAGATCATCTTCTCCGGACAGGTGATCGACAGGGCGCACCGGCCGGATTTCCTGTTCAACCCCTCGAACGACGCCTGGTTCGGCCGCTGGGGGCCGCCGCAGCATCTCGCGCAGGCGCGGCTGCGGGCGATCGAGGAAGGCGTGCCGATCATCCGCTCGACGCCCACCGGCATTTCGGCGCTGGTCGATCCCGCCGGCCGCGTGCGCGAGGCCATTCCGCACGAGGTGGCGGGCGCGTTCACGGCCAGCCTGCCGCCCGCGCTGGCGCCGACGCCGTTCGCGCGCGCGGGCAATCTTTTGCCATTGGGGCTGACACTCATTCTATTGGCGAGCGGCGTTGCCTTGGGGCGGCGCAGCCGCTAAAGGGCGCCTCACATAAACATTTCTTTATATCAATCGCGGCCAGGTCGAGCCGCTAGAAGAAAGGCCGGTTCCCCATGCGGAGCGATTATCTGTTCACGTCTGAGAGTGTGTCGGAGGGGCATCCGGACAAGGTTTCGGACCAGATCAGCGATGCGATCGTGGATCTGTTCCTGTCGAAGGATGCCGAGGCGCGGATCGCGTGCGAAACGCTGACGACGACGCAGCTCGTGGTGCTGGCGGGGGAAATCCGCTGCAAGGGCGTGTACGAAAATGGCGCATGGGCGCCCGGGGCGCTGGAAGAGATCGAGAAGACGGTGCGCAACACCGTCCGGGAGATCGGCTACGAACAGGACGGCTTCCACTGGGAGACGCTGAAATTCTACAATCACCTGCACGGGCAGAGCGCGCATATCGCGCAGGGCGTGGACGCCAGCGGCAACAAGGATGAAGGCGCGGGCGACCAGGGCATCATGTTCGGCTTCGCGACGGACGAGACGCCCGATCTCATGCCGGCGACGCTCGCCTACAGCCACAAGATCCTGGAGCGGATGGCGGCCGACCGGCACTCCGGCGCGGCGCCCTTCCTGGAGCCCGACGCCAAGAGCCAGGTGACGCTGCGCTTCAAGGACGGCAAGCCGGTGGCGGCGACGGCGATCGTGGTCTCGACCCAGCATGCGCCGGGCTATGACCAGGGCGAGAAGGAAGCGCAGCTCCACGCCTATGTGAAGCAGGTGGTCGCCGACGTGATCCCGGCCGCGCTGCTCAGCGACGAGACGGTCTATCACATCAATCCCACGGGCAGCTTCGAGATCGGCGGGCCGGACGGTGACGCGGGCCTCACCGGCCGCAAGATCATCGTGGACACCTATGGCGGCGCGGCGCCCCATGGCGGCGGCGCCTTCTCCGGCAAGGATCCCACCAAGGTGGATCGGTCGGCCGCCTATATCACCCGTTATCTCGCCAAGAACATCGTGGCGGCGGGTCTGGCGAAGCGCGTGACCATCCAGCTCGCCTATGCGATCGGCGTGGCGAAGCCGCTTTCCCTCTATGTCGACACGCACGGCACCGGCACGGTTCCGGACGACCGGATCGAGGCCGCCATCGGCAGGATCGAGAAGCTGGGCGGCATGACCCCGCGCGGCATCCGCACCCATTTGGGGCTCAACAAGCCCATCTATCGCAAGACCGCCGCCTATGGCCATTTCGGCCGCACGCCAGAGGGCGACTTCTTCCCCTGGGAGCGCACCGATCTGGTGGACGACCTCAAGGCCGCGATCGGCTGAACCGCTTTTCCGGAGCAAGGACTGAAAGCGGCGTCCGTGCGATCCGGCACGGACGCCGCTTTCCATTCGGGCGTGCCTGCGCCATCAGGACCGGGACCATCACGACCGGGAGATGATCCATGCTCGACAGGCGCAGTCTGATCGCGGGGGCGGGGGCCTCCGCTCTCCTTTCGCCGGCCCGTCTCAGGGCACAGCTCGGCCATTTCGCGGCGCCCGAACCGATCCGCCCGATCCTCGCCCGGCGGGACCGCATGTATCGCGTGACCGTCTGCCTGCGGCCGTTCCGCGCGGCGGGGCCGCGCATCGAGGTGGAGCGCATTCAGGGCAAGAGGATCGTCCATCATTATGGCCATGGCGGCAGCGGCTGGTCGCTGAGCTGGGGCTCGGCGCAGCAGGCAGTGCCGCTGGCGCTGGCGGAAGGCGCGCGGGAGATCGCCGTGATCGGCGCCGGGGCGATCGGCCTCACCAGCGCCATCACGGCGCAGCGCATGGGCGCGCGCGTGACCATCTATGCCCGCGAGCGCTTCCCCCATGTGCGCTCGGCCTATGCGACGGGCACCTGGTCGCCCTCCTCGCGGATCGGCCTCGCCGATGCCGTGCCGGCCACGTTCGGCGACTGGTGGGAGCAGGTGACGCGCGCCAGCTACGCCATGCACCAGAGCTATCTCGGCGTGGCGGGCCAGCCGGTCGAATGGACGGATCGCTATCTCCTGTCCGATCCCGAAAGCGCGCCGCCGGCCGGGGCGGTGACGCCGCCGCCCCCGCGCGACACGCGCCCCGCCTTCCTCGATCTGGATGGGCGGACGCGCGACCTCTCGCCGCGCAGCGTGGTGATGCCGGCCGGGCAGAATCCATTCCCCGGCGTCCGTGCGCGCAAGGGCGCCGACATGACCTTCAACGTGGCGCAATATTGCCGGCTGCTGGAAGCGGAGTTCCAGGCGGCGGGCGGGCGGTTCGTCCATGCCGACCTGCGCACGACGAGGGACCTGCGCCACATCGGCGCGCGCACGATCATCAACTGCACGGGCTATGCGGCGCGGGCCCTGTTCGGGGACGAGGCGGTGGTGCCGGTCCGTGGCCAGATCGCCTGGCTCCTGCCGCAGCGGCATGTGCAATATGGCGTCTATCGCCACGGCCTCCTGCTCCTGGCGCGGCGCGACGGCATCGTGGTGCAGGCGCTCGGCGAAGGCGACTATTTCGGCTATGGCGACGACAACGAGACGCCGGACATGGCGGCCGCCTATGCGGCGATCGATGCGGCCGCCGAAATCTTCCGCACGGCCTGAGCGGGCGTGCCGTTCGCCCGCCGGCCCGGCGCGGCGCGGGCGCGCGGGGACTGGTCAGGCGCGCAAGGCTGCGATAGGCGCGGCGCATGACCGCTTTCAAGACAGGTGACCCGACCACCCTCAACCGGCTCTATGGCCGGCAATCCGGCCACAAGCTGCGGCTCGGCCAGAAGGCGCTGGTCGACGGGCTGCTGCCGGCGATCAGCGTGCCCGGGGAGGGGGAACTCGACGCGGCGCGCCTGTTCGGCGACGCGCGGCCGCTGCACTTCGAGATCGGCTTCGGTTCGGGCGAGCATCTGGCCTATCGGGCCGACCTGCTGCCGGACCACGGCTTCATCGGCTGCGAGCCCTTCCTGAACGGCGTGGTCGGCGCGCTCGGCCATGTGCGGGACAAGGGGCTGACCAATGTGCGGCTGCACATGGGCAATGCGCTCGATGTGCTGGCGCGGTTGCCGGACGGGAGCCTCAGCTTCGTCTATCTGCTGCATCCCGATCCCTGGCCCAAGGCGCGCCACGCCAAGCGGCGGATGATGAACAAGGGGCCGGTCGACCTCATCGCGCGCAAGCTGAAACCGGGCGGCGAATTCCGGTTCGGCACCGACCATCCCGTCTATCTGCGCTGGGCCCTGATGGTGATGCGCGGGCGCGACGATTTCGAATGGCTGGCGCGGAAGGCCGGCGATTTCCTCGCGCGCCCCGGCGGCTGGCCCGAAACGCGCTACGAGGCCAAGGCCCGCGCGAAGGGCCATGAGGTGTGGTATTTCCGTTGGAGGCGTATGTAGGGATACCTCTGGCGTAGAAAAGACATTCTAGATCAATAAGTTATTTGCGCTATGATTTTCCTCCGTTGGCGGCAATTTCCGCCTCGGTGATTACCCGGTGATTGCTGGACGCCGCGTTCGGAGGCGAAATCTATGGCGCGTGGAAAGATCACAAAACGGACGGTCGATGCCCTTCTTGCATCTCGGACTGAAGGGTTTCTCTGGGACGAGGGCATCAAAGGATTTGGTGCCAGGAGAACCAAGGGCGGTGGCGTACTGCAATTTCGCATGGGCGGTCGTGAAGCGAATACGCGGCGCTATACAATTGGCAGTCATGGATCTCCGTGGACGCCGACGACCGCACGCGAGGAGGCGCAACGCCTTCTCGTGCTCATCGCTCAAGGCATAGATCCGGTTGAACTCGAGAGGCAGCGTCGCCGGGAGGCGATCGATCTTGCGTTCAGCAACTACGCCGACCGCTTCGAGAAGTCATGCGTCGGCAAAGGTTGGAAGGTTCTGGTCGCACGGTCGTTCCGGATTCATATAAAACCGGTTTTGGGTAAGAAGCCATTGCCCAAGATCACAAGATCGGACGTGGTCGCGGTATTGGATCGGATGCCTGAAGGTCAGATTGCCAACCGTCGTAACGTGTTCGCCGTGCTTCGGCGAATGTTTCGTTGGGCGGTCAGCCGAGGCGATATTGATCGAAGCCCGATGGAAGGCATGGAGACCCCACCCGCAGTCAAGGCACGCGACCGGTGGTTGTCCGATCAGGAGCTGGCGCGGGTTTGGAAATATGCACCAAAAACCCATCACTGCTTTGGCCCGATCGTGCGGCTGCTCATTGTGACAGGGCAGTGACGCGAGGAGGTATCGTCCCTCATGTGGGAGGAATTGGATCAGGCAGAGCGTATGTGGACGTTGCCTGGCGACCGCGCAAAGAATGGCGAGCCAAATTGCATTCCTCTATCTGCCGCTATGGCGAACAGGGCTTTCCGTGATCGGCGTCATGCACGCGCTCAAGGAACAGAGGCTTTAATCTAGGTCGGGCAGCAGATGACGCACCTTCGGCGGTCTGCTAGGCTTAGCGGATGACCGGGGGGAGTTTAGGTGTGTTCGAGGGCGGGTGGCTGAGCGACAATGCCGGGCGGATCGAGAATATCTCGCTCGCGCCCAACGTGAAGAACGCAATCTATCCCCTGTTCGAGGCCGTGATGAACTCCATCCATGCCATCGAGGAACGGTTCGGTCCCGATGGGCTGGCTCAAGGGCGCATCGAGATCACCCTCCACGGAGACGAGCAGGGGGAATTCACAGGATTCACGATCACCGATAATGGCGTTGGGTTCAACGCCGACAACCTCACCTCCCTCAGGCGGTTCGATAGCCGCAAGAAGGCGAAGCTGGGCAGCAAGGGCGTGGGCCGGCTCCTGTGGTTGAAGGTTTCAGACGAGGCGGCGATCCGTAGCACATTCGTCGGGGCCGGTGAGCAGGTGATGACGTCGACCTTCCGTTTCACCGTGACCGACCCAGTGACCGACTATACCGAGGCGCCCTCGGTTCGCGGGGAGATCGGGACAGCCGTTACGATCAACCCCTTCAAGAGCGTTTTCGCATCCCGGCTGCCGAAGAAGGCCGACACGTTCGCGAACAGGCTGATCGCCCACTTCGCCAGCTATTTTTACTAACATCTCGCATCCCGAGATTTTGATCGTCGACACGACTGACCCCGGGTCGGAGAAGATCGATCTGTTCGATATCTTTAGCGAGAAAGTGGAGCGGGACAGCGACTTCACTTTCTCGCGAGGACAAGCGCGATGGCGCTTGTCGAACAACGAATATGCATGAAGAGTTCCCCTGGGTAAACGGATGCCCCCTATGCGATGTGATAATAGGTCTCAATAGCAAACATGCGGTGGATCAATGACCGACGGAACATCCGCAGCCTCATCTTGCGATCTGCAATAAGGCCTCGGTGGCGGGACGTCTCGGCGGCTTGCGGTCCATCGAAGACGACGGATAACCGGATTATCCGCTGGAGCCACATGGGGATGTCGTCACATTCTGCTTGATGATCCAGAGCGTCTGTCGAACCCACCGCGAACGGCGTAGCTGTGACCGTGACCATCAAGGCCCGGCGCTGCGATCATCAAGATGGCCGATATGCTTTTGGCCGGAGCCCTGATGCGATGTGCGATGCTCGCGCAGATTTCCGCAACGGCTCCCGGACAACTCATTCAGTTTGTCTGCTGGGTGAGAGAATTGGCATCGGTCCGAGGGCACAGTTATGACATCGCTTTGCTTCAATGCTGTCACCATCCGGTGGGACTCATATAGTCTGTGGTCCGTCCGATCGCTTCGATCTCGTGGATGTGGCCGCCCCAGATCTTGTAGATGTGGATGGCGGGTACGTCGAAGGGGCGCGTGAAGCGCCGCATGTCGCGCACCGGAACGCCCATCACGCCGTGGATCGGCAGTTCAGTCTCCTTCATGTCGTGATGGAAGTGGCTCATGCCCCAGACAAGGCCAGTGACCGGGTCGGCAATTTCGACCCGGCGGTTGTCGATCGTGTCGATATAGGCCCACATGCCGGTGTCCATCTGGGCCGCGCAGCCCAGCGCCGCCAGCCGGGTAAAGCCAGGGTCCGGGGTGGGCGTGACGACTTCGAGCCCTGGATCGTTGCGGGCGGTCTGGAACCCATTCTCCATCCGCACGCAATCGTCGGCGAAGGGGGCCAGCGCGCCATTATTGTCGTCGAGGGCATCATAGTAGCTTCGGCCAATGGCGAGCATGCGATCCCGGCTGTCACGATACTCGTCTGTCACCGGCATCAGCAGAGCCGGTCGGGGATGTTGGAGATGCGCGATCTGGTCATCATTCAGCGCGTTCGCGATCAGATGCTCGGCTTCCGCGATCTTGCCGTCAACCAGCTTCAGCCGGATGCCCGCCAGAAAGGGTTTGCCATCCGTGCCGGTAAACAGAGCCATGGTGCCGACTTGCTGGGAGACCGGATCGGGCACCTGGATGACGAAGTCGGTGGGGGGCGCTGCAATCAATGACCACATGCCTTCACCGGGCTGAATCCGCTTCAGATTCTCGATCGTCACGAGCCCGGTGGCGAGCGGCGCGCGGCCAGGGTCATGCGCGCTCAGCGCCGCGATATAGCGGTTCGCGACGTCGAGCAGGCAGGTCCGGTCACAGGGCGCGGCAAGGGCCGGGTCAACAAGACCGAAGGCGAGCGAGAGCGCCAGGGCAAGCAGTGCTGATTTCATCGACATTCTCTCCCCCCTCTCTCCCAACCCCTTATCGAATACTCTGCAAGCTGCTGGAAATGCCTTGCTCATAAGTGCTCCAGCCCGAGTTCATCCCGTAGGGCGCGCGCTGGAAGACCGCCTCGATTCGGCGGATCCGACCATTCTCGATGCGGAACAGTTCGGCGAGTTGCCAAGTCCAGTTGATCCGCTCATGATCGAAGAAAGCGAAGGCGAACACGATGCCGCGCTCCCGGTCAACGGCGACGAAGCGTCTGTCGCGCACGCGTGAAACGATGTTCCTGAGCGCGACTTCGAACTGATGCTTGCAGCTCATGCGGCCGCGCATGCCGGTGTCTGGATCAAGCGCGTTGGCCAGGACGTCATGACCGTTTTCGAACCGGATGCAGTCGTCGGTGAATGGATAATAGCCCTTGCCGTCATTGCGCTGCAGACCTGCGAAATAGAAGTTCGCCGTCTCGACGAGCGTTTCGCGGTCGGCGCGTTGTTCCGCCGCAATGGGCATGGCGAAGAGGGGATCGGGCTGTCCCATAGCTTCCACCGCTTCGCCGGTGGGCCCCCAATTGCCGTTACTGCTGTTGGTGCCGGTGGGTCGGATCGCCAACTGCTCGACCTGGGTGATGCGCCCGCCCTCGATCTTCAGCCGGAGCGCGATTGCGACCAGTTCGCCATCTTCCCCGGTGCGCCCATTCTCGCGAACGGTGCCGATGAAGGCGACTTGCTGGGTTTCGACGTCCGGCACATAGAAGCGGTAGTGGCCCAGACCCGTCATCGAATGCCACAGTCCCTCGTTCCCGAGCGGAAGCTGGACGCCGTTTTCTGTGAATTTCACGTCGCGTGCGAAGAGTGCCGGGTCGACCCGGGCGTCGCGCATCGCGGCGAGATAATGGTCGACCCATGATTCGAGGCAGGTGCGCTGGCACGCCTGCTCCATCCGTGGTGGCGCCTCGTTTGGCGCCTCATTCTGCGCGCTGGCCGTGCAGCCGATCGAGGCGGCGCTCAGTGCGACGATCAGGCGCGGGACGACACCTTTCATAAACCCCCCCTATCACTGTTAGGTATGGGCCTATACATAATGGACCGAGGATGGCTCGCAAGAGGTTTTAAGTCCCCGTGGGATAGCGGGCGGCTGCACAGCGTGGGCAAACAAGATGCTTGACCAGCCTTACCTATCACCGATAGGTTGGGCGTGGCCAGAGGGGAATATGAACAGGCGCGCGGGCAATCCTAACAAGGTGCCCGGCGCGCAAAACATCCGGATCATGGCTGCCACAAATCAGAAGGGGGTCACCCAGAGCCCCGTTAGGGAGAGGATCATGCCTGTTTATCGCAGAGTCCAGCGCCGACGCATCTGTTCCGGAGTCGCGTTCGTCGCCTTCGCATTTTCGGCCAGCGCGACCATGGCGCAGGAGACCTCGCCACAGCCGGACGAGGGGGACGCCGCCGGCGACAGTGCAGCTGAACAGATTATCGTCACCGGTACCAGGCTGATCAGCAACGGCTTTTCCGCGCCCACGCCCGTGACGGTCGTGACGGGGCAGGAACTGTTGACCGCCACGCCCACAACGATCGGGGAAGCGCTGAACAAGCTGCCCCAGTTCGCCAATTCGATCCGCCCTACAAGCTCCCAGTTCGCGCCCGAGAATGGCGCCGCAACGCAACTCAATCTGCGATCCCTAGGTGCCCAACGCAGCCTGGTGCTGCTCGACGGGCGGCGCGTGACGCCCTCAACCGCAGGCGGCATCGTCGATGTCTCGATCCTGCCCGAGGAGCTTGTCCAACGTGTCGACATCGTTACGGGCGGCGCGTCGGCCGCCTATGGTTCGGACGCGGTGGCCGGCGTGGTGAACTTCATCCTCGACACGCAGTTCGAAGGGCTCAAGGGCACAGCACAGTCCGGCGTCAGTTCGCGGGGCGACAATGCCAACTATAAATTCTCCCTCACGGGCGGGTTGGCGCTCGGCGAGCGGCTGCACCTCGTGCTCAGCGGCAGCTATTTTCATCAGGATGGTGTGAAGGATTATCGGAATCGGGACTGGTTCCAGTCCTGCGCGCCGGTCGTACTGTCCGGCCAGACGCCGGTTCGGCAGTGGCATTGCGGCGTCAAGACCTCGCAGGAAGCGACGGGGGGATTGATCGTCTCGGGGCCGCTCAAGGGTATTCAGTTCGGCCCCGGCGGCGAGCCCGAGCCCTTCATTTACGGCAATCCCGCAACCGCGACCCAGATGGTCGGCGGCAGCGGCGAGGATCAGGGTATCGATTTCCAGCCGGTCGCGGCGATCGATCGCAAGACGGTTTATGGTCACCTGCTCTACGAGGCGAACGACAATCTCGACCTGTTCGTCGACGGCCTCTATGGCAACAGTCTTGCGACCTATCGCGGCACGCTGATGGGTTTCTATGGCAATACCGCGCTTACAATCTATCGGGACAACGCGTTCCTGCCGGCGTCGGTCGCCGCGCTGATGGACGATCCCAATGGGGATGGCGATACGTCCGACGCCGTCAACACGATTACCGTGGGCCACAATATGGATCAGCTCGGTTTCCTCATCAACAAGGGACGCAGCGAGACGATCCGTTTCTCTGGCGGCTTCAATGCCCGGCTGGGCAATGACTGGCATCTGGACGGCTATTATGGCTATGGCACCAATCTCCAGACCATCCGGGCGATCGGCAACCTGACTGTCGAACGCTTCTTCGATGCCATCGACGCGGTGCGCGATCCGGCGACTGGCGATATCGTCTGCCGCCGCGCACTCACCATTACGGCGCTCAGCAGTTGCCAGCCTCTCAACATCTTCGGGCCGGACAGCGCCTCGCAGGCGTCTATCAATTATGTCCTGTCGAGCCCCTATGGCGGTTCGGGGTCGGTGACGAAGGAACGGACCCGGCAGCATGTCGCGGAAATCGTCCTGCGCGGCTCGCCGTTCTCGACTTGGGCCGGACCGTTATCGCTCGCGGTGGGCGGCGGCTACCGCAAGGAAAGCGTGAACCGTGTCGTCGATCCGGGTTCCAATGGGCTCAAATTCCCCAATGGCCAGCCGCGCGGCGTCGAGTTCACACGCTATGCGTCGAGCACCTATGGCGCCTATTTCTTCAGCAACCAACGACCAATCAGCGGCGGTTACGATGTTTGGGAATTGTTCGGCGAAACGCAGATCCCGCTGGCCGACGGTGTGCCCTTTGCAGAGGAACTGAGCGTCAATCTCGCCGCGCGCTACACGCACTACAGTATCAGCGGTGGTGTGACGACCTGGAAGGGCGGCATCAACTGGCAGCCGATCCCGGACGTCCGCTTCCGCGCGACGCGATCGCGGGACATTCGCGCGCCCAATCTCACCGAGCTTTATTCCACCTCGGCCGCCGGCGCATCATCGGCGACCGATCCCTTCCGTGACAATGCCGTCTCGGTCGTCGTAAGCCAGGCCAACGGTTCGCTGGCGCTGCATCCCGAGAAGGCGGACACACTGACCGTGGGCGGCGTGCTGAGTCCGCGTTTCCTGCCCGGCTTCAACCTCTCCGCCGACTATTATTCGATCAAGATCGAGGATGCGATCGGACAACTCGGAGTCCAGAACATCATCAACCAATGCTATGCGGGGGCGACCGAACTCTGTTCCAGGCTTGAGCGCGATCCGCAGGGCGTGCTGTTTCGGGTGGATAATGGCTATCTCAACATCAACCGTCTGAAAACACGCGGGCTGGACATCGAGGGCAGCTATCGGACCGATGTCGGTGCGGGTTTCCTCACCTTCCGCGCGATCGTTTCACGGGTGTTCGAACTCTCGACATTGATCCCCGGATCGTCGGTGGTCGATCGCGCCGGACAGACGGGCCTCGATGGCGGCGTACCGAAGTGGAACTTCAGCCTGAACGCCACCGGCAAGTTCGGCCCCGCCACCCTCTCGATCGACGAGCGCATCATAGGCAAGGGCAAATATGACGCAACCTTTGTCGAGGGGCGCGACATCGACGACAATTCCGTGGCCGCCATTGCATATACGGACCTCTCGCTGAGTTTCGATGTCAAGCAAGGCAATCGAACCTTCCAGCTTTTCGGCACGGTGAACAATCTGTTCGATCAGGATCCGCCCTCGCACAGCGGCAATTTCTTCGTGTTCGCGACTCGGCCGACCAATGCATATCTCTATGACCAGATTGGCCGGGCGTTCACGGTGGGCGTCAGGCTCAAGATGTAGGGAAAATTGCGGGGCCGGGCGCCGAACTCACGGTTCGCGTCCGACCCTGCGGGCGGTTTCCAATGCAGCGCCGCTCACCATGGCGCGCAGGGCGAAGTCGAAGCCATCCGCCGCGACTTGATCGTCCCGCGCGACCCCACGTCCTTCAGCGACTTGCTCGTCGAAGGTCCAGCCACCGACGAAACGTAGCATCGTCACGAGGATGTGGCGACACTGGTCGCGGTCGTAGCCATTGGCGAAGAGGGGAGCGTAGAGCGTTGCGAGGAGATCCTGCAATGTGTCGGGCGGTGGTGTGCTGCCCGCCGCGACCAGCGCTCCTTCGCGATAGCTGCGCAATGCATCGCGGAGGCTGTAACCCATCGCGATCAGATAATCCTGCCATGGCTCTCCAGGTCCGGCCGGACGGAATGCCGGCTGGATGATCGCCGCGGAAATATGATCGAGCAGATCCTGTTTGTCCCGGAAATGATGATAGAGGCTTGTACTCTTTATCCCGAGCGCGTCCGCGAGACGGCGGATCGATATGGCCTTGAGGCCGCCTTCCCTCAAAAGCTCCAGCGCCACAGCGACAATCTGCTGGCGGTCGAGGGTCCGCCTGGCGGCTTCCCCGCGCATTGGACATCTCCCTGAATATGAGAAGGCGGCAGTGCTTGCCCCATTGTTGCGAACGGACCTTCACATACACCTTTGCTTCGGGTTGACAAGCATCACCCTATCAGTGATAGGTTGGTGCAGCAAACGAGAAAATGTTTGGAGTGGATCTGTGCGCAAATATCTGCCTGCGTTGGGCCTGCCTCTCTTCGTCATGCTGGCGGTCCCGGCATCGGCGGAGGAAGCGACCTGTGCGCGTGCGGCCCTCTCGCAAGCAGCCGAGGCTTATGTCGAGGCGCAGTTAGCGGGCGATCCGGAGCGCATGGCGCTGGCCGAAACACTGACCTATCGCGAACAGATGGCACCGGCGAGTCTGCGCGATGGCATCCTGGCGCGGCCGCTGGTCATCGCCTTCCATCGCACTCTGCTCGATCCGCAAACCTGCCAGGGCTTCATCGAGGCGGTGGTGACCGATCCCGCTCATCCCTATGTGCTCGGTACGCGATTGAAATTGTCCGGGGGGAAGGTCACCGAAATCGAGACATTGATTACGGACAGCGACGACTGGCTGTTCAATGCGGGCAACACCATGCGCTATTCGCAGGCAGAGCACTGGGATGTCGTCTCGCCCGAGGATCGCGCATCACGTGACGCCCTGATCGCTGCCGCCAATGCCTATCTCGATCATTTCGCGGACAAATCGATTCCCGTACCATGGGGCCAGCCTTGCGCCAGGCTGGAAGGCGGTCTCTATACGACACGCCGCGCGCCAGGCGTCGTGACGCAGGACGACAGTTGCAATGTCGGCGTGCCGGAGAACACGCATCTCGTCGACCGGCGCTACATCGTGGACGAGGACATGAATGCGGTCGTCGTCCTGCTCGCGTTTGGCAAGAACCGCCAACCGGACAGTCACATGTTTCGGGTCGAAAATGGCAAGCTGCGCTACGTCCACACCATCACCGTATGCCGCACGCCCAATTGCGGATTCCCGCCACATCCGGTGGCCGATGCGCCGGCGACCTGATCGTAGACTGCACGAGACATGAAGGGGGAGGGAGCGCATGGCAGGAACGCCTTATCCGCAGGAGCAATATAATCGGATCGCCTGGACGAAGCTGAGCGATGCGCAGATTCTCGCTGCGTTGCGCCCGGCCGCGTCGGTGGGACCGACCGGGGCGGTGCCTCCCGCTTCGATATTCGCGGGCAAAAGCTTCAGGATCGTCACCGATGACGGGCCAGTTCTGTCCTATAGCTTTGCGAGCGTGGACCAGCTCTCGGTTCGGGAAAACGGCGGCGCGGCGCAAAGCTGCGGCTATCGGGCCCTGAAGCTCGACGAGATCACCCTGCTGACGCATCTCTTGCCCGGTACGGCGCGCGGCTACGCCGTGGTGATCGACAATCATGCCCGCCTTGCGACCGTCTTCGAGCTGTGGTTCGGCGGTTATGACGACAAGCGCGAGGTCATGCGCGCCATCTATTATGGCTATGTCGACCAGCCCGGCACTTCGGCGCCAACCGGGCGGCATGTCACTACCAACCGCATGGAAGGCAAGGCTTTTCACTGGACGCAGGACAATGGAATCGAGACACTCGAATTCTATCCCACCGCAGCCTATTCCCATTTTGTCGAGCTCACCCGGACAGGCGGCGAACTGGGCTTCTGTGGACCCTCGGACTATATCCGCATGTCCGAGGAAGCCTATATCTATACGCGCACGGAATGCGAATTTTCGGGCATTTTCACGCTCTATGTGGTGAACCTCAACCGGATCGAGCAGATCGGCTTCCGGCTTGGCTTCGACAAGGATGACAAGCTGGAATATTATATGTTCCGCGGCGTTGGCGAATGGCTGGGCCAACTCGCCCAGTTCGAGAAATTCGGGGACGTCAAGGGTGATGTCGTGCCGCCGGAAAAGCCCGGGAAGGGCGCCCGCCGCGTCTATCGCCCGATGAAGACGTGGAAGACGATGACCCGGGCGCAGGTTGCCGAGGCCGCGCGCCGCCCGCAGGTTTTCGAGGGCGAAAGCCAGATGGCGCATAATGGCGAGCTCCCTTCCGACAAGCTGGTCGGCAAGGCATTTACCTTGCGCTATGATGCCGGCCCGGTCATGGAATATCGGTTCGACGCGTCCGACAAACTGCGCTGGCGTCGCGAGGGCGGCACGAACTGGATCACCGCGCGCTACCGGGCGTGGGAATCGGCGCCCGGCGTCTTCATCTTCGGCCACCTGCTGGAAGATGAGCCCAATCATGACTGTCATTCAGTGGTGATCGACCTCGATCATGCGCTGGTCACATGCTTCAATGGCTTCCTCAATACCCCCTATATCGCGAACGAGGCTGGTGCGCGGACCCTGTTCGGTGTGATCGAAGGGGAAGGCCTAGTGCCGCCCAAATTCAGGCGTCACGAGCGCACGGACGAACTGCTCGGCCGGGCGCTTACCTGGAACTATGCGCCGGGGCTGACCTCGATGCATCTCTACTCGACGCCGCGCACCGTTTCCTGGATCATTTTCACCGATGCCAATGCCGGCGGCATGGAATGGAGCGGATCGGGCGATTTCGTGAAGATCCGCGACCAGCTTTATTTCGCATATTGGCTGGAGGAGGCCTGCAATGGCACGCTGGGGACGATCCTTATTAACATGCGGACGATGCACGATGCCGGCATCGGCTATCATTGCGATGAGGAGCGCGGCCTCAGTCTGGGACCGATCGGCGCCCATTCACGCCATGCAGGCAAGTTCGACATTACTCGCTTCTATGACATAGAGACAGGAAGGAGCCGCGCATGACCGCTCGCAATACAGCCGATCGCCGGGCGTTTCTCAAGGGCGGTGCGTTGATCGCCGCGCCCGTTGCTGTCTCGATGCCGATCCTTGCGCAAGCCGCCGAGCCGGTCGCCGAAAGCGAGCGTATCGAGGATGAGCGAGCGATTGCGCGGCTACGCGCCCGCCTCCTGTCCAGGATCAACACGGGCGATCATGCCGGCGCATCTGGACTGTTCCTCGATGCGCGCGCCCTCGCACTGGAGGACGATCTGGAATCCATCAGGGATCTGCTCGAAAGCGAGACGAGTGTGTTCGACTTCCGGGCAGATCAGCACCGTGCCGTGATGTCTGGCCCGTGTGTCGTCGGTTATGCAAAGACCCTGCCCCAGGACTGCACCTTTGCGGCGATGGCTCATGCGCAGGGCAGCGGCATCACGCGACATGAGGTGCACCGGATTCTGTCGCTGGACTGCATCCGATCGCAGGATGGCTGGAAAATAGCGCGTTTCTCTTTCCTGGATTGACGCGGGGACTTGCCTGCACCGTTTCTGCAATGATGGCCATAGAGCCACGTCTAGAGCCGCCATCTTCATGACATGGGTCAGCGCATTGGCGAGGTGGAGCGTGCGATCCGCACCTGGCATCGCTTGAACGAAGTCAGTCGGCGGCTGGAGGCAATTCCGGGCGTTGACCCAATAACGGCGAGAGTGCTCGCCGCCGTGGTAATAGATCCGCACCTGTTCCGCTCGGTGGCCATCTCTCGGCGTGGCTCGGTCTGGTGCCGCAATTCCAGCGGTGGCAAGGAACGGCTGGGTCGCATCAGCAAGCAGGCCATGATGTGTACTCCGGCAACTCATCGCGTTTGCACGTCGTTTGAAACATGAGGTCACAGATGTTCCTCGGGCGGGGTCTTCTCATGGCTCTGTCAGACGATTCGGACACCTACACGGACCATCAAAGGCGCGTCCGTGCATCATTCGCTCGCGCGGCCTAGCCAAGAAATTGAGATACCCCACGGCATCGACAGTGGTAGCGAAGGTCATTCGCGTATCCAGTCGAGGGGCCACGTCGAAGAGAGCGCATTGCTTATGGCGCTAGACAAATCCCCATCCTCCTCCGCCTCAGCGAGGGCTCGACGAAATGGTGATTGCCCGGTGATTACTCAAGCGATTTACGGATGACCCGATTCGACAAGTTCTATATTTGAATCAATGGGTTGAATTGACGTCGACCCTGATGTGTGGTATTTCCGCTACCGGCGCACGGCCATATGCATAATTATCCTTATATATCAATACTATATATCGAAATGCGCATCCGGTCATATCCCCGGATGCTTGCTGGCGCGATGTTTGCCGGGGCGCAGGGCAGGCAAGCCATGGCGACCGGAAAATCATCAAGCGAACGATCATGCATCGATCGCTCCGCATGGGCGCGGAACGGATGGCCGCTGCCAAGGCCTGCCTCGATACCGCGCGCGAGGGGAGCCTGACGCTCCCCGGGATCATGGGCAAACGGCCCCGTCCCTCCTATGCGGCCGCCTCCCTTGCAAATCTGCCGGGCGGGCAGCCCAGCCGCCTGCGAAATGCCGTGCTGAAGGCGCTGGCCGATTCATAGCCGATTTCGTCGGCGATCCGGTCGAGCGATTTGGCGCCCTGCGCCAGCGCCTCCTTCGCGATCGCCATGCGCCAGCGCGCCAGATATTCGATGGGCGCGCAGCCCATGACCTCGCCGAACCGGGCGGAAAATGCCGAGCGCGACATGCCGGCGATGCCGGCCAGCCCGGCGACGGTCCAGTGGGCGCGGACATCCCCATGGATCGCCTGCAGCGCGCGGGCGAGCGCCGGGTCGCGCATGCCGTTCAGCAGGCCCGCCGCCGCGGCGTTCTTCCCCACGCCCTGCCAGCGCAGCGCCTCTATGAGCAGCGCCTCCAGCATCCGCCGCAGCATCAGGTCCTTGCCCGGATGATCGGCGGCGCATTCCTCGGCGAGCAGGTCGATCAAGTGCCCCAGGCGCGTCGCCTTGCCCGCGATGGCGGGAATATGGATGCGGCCCGGCAGCAAGGAGAGAAGCAGCGGCGCGTTCACCCGCTCCAGGGCGAAGCTGCCGCCCAGCGCGACGAAATCGGGATCCCCCTCCTGCTCGCCATGCCGGACCGGCCCGGTGCGCGGCGCGACCGGATGGCACCGGACATCCGGCGCGCTGCCCAGCGAAAAGGCCGGGGTCGTCGGCAGGAGGAGGAAATCCCCCCGCGCGAGCCGGAGCGGTTCCTCGCCGGCGAAGGTCAGCCAGGCTTCCCCGGCAAGAATGATGGCGAAGCCCGGCGCATCATGCGCCGCGTAACGAACACCCCATGATCCCCGGCCGGAGATCGGCTTGGAGACGGCGGCGCTGGGCCGCAACAGGGCGATGATGGCGCTCAAGGGATCCATTTGGACGATCCATAACTAAAATTGGCAGATTGATTATAGATCGTATCATCGCCCCTGTCTATCTCCCGATCATCGAGACCAAAGGAGACAGCAATGACCGACACGATCCTCATCACCGGCACCTCGTCAGGCTATGGCAAGGCGATCGCCGAGCATTTTCTGCGGGAGGGCTGGACCGTCATCGCGACGATGCGCCGCCCCGAAACGGCCGCGTTCGAGGGGGAGGCCAGCCGCTTGCGCGTGCTGCCGCTCGACGTGACGGACGCGGACAGTATTGCCGCTCTGATCGAGGCGGCGGGGCCGATCGACGTGCTGGTCAACAATGCCGGCATCGGCGCGGTGGGCGCCTTCGAAGCGACGCCGATGGCGCTGGTGCGCCAGCTCTTCGAGACCAACACGATCGGCGTGATGGCGATGTGCCAGGCGGTCATCCCGCAGATGCGGGCGCGGCGGGCGGGCACGATCGTCAATGTCACGTCCAGCGTCACGCTCGGCGCCTTCCCGCTGGCCGCGGCCTATACGGCCAGCAAGCAGGCGATCGAGGGCTTCACCGGCTCGCTGGCGCATGAACTGGCGCATTTCGGCATCCGCGCGAAACTGGTGGAACCGGGCTATGCGCCGACCACACGGTTCGGCGCCAATGCCCTCATCCCGGTCGATCAGCTCATCCCCGATGCCTATGCCGCCTTCGCGCGGCCAATCCTGGAAGCCTTCGCCCAACCGGCCCTGACGACGAAGGAGGAGCATGTCGCCGAGGGCGTCTGGAACGCCGTCCATGACACCGAAGGGCGATTGCGCTTTCCGGCGGGACCGGATGCCGTGGCGCTCACCGGAACGCATCAGGCGTGAACCGATGGCGTATCCGGGCGCGGGGCGTTATCGTCCGCGGTCCCGGACACGCGCGAAAAGACGAGGCCCCGCCATGCCGATCCACCACCGGTCGAAGGGCTATCATGGCGGGGCGGCGGCCTATGTCGCGGGGCGTCCCGGCTATCCGCCCGAAGCCGGGACGTGGCTGAGCGAGGTGCTGCGCCTCGGCCCCGGCCGCAAGGCGCTGGAGGTCGGCGCGGGCACCGGCAAGTTCATCCCGACGCTGCGACAGACGGGTTGCGGGATCATCGCGCTCGAACCCATTGCCGAGATGCGCGAGCAACTGGTCCATGCCTTTCCCGACGTTACGGCGCTTGCCGGGTCGGCGGACGCCATCCCGTTGCCCGATGCGTCGGTGGACGCCGTGGTCTGCGCCCAGGCCTTCCACTGGTTCGCGACGCGGCAAGCGGTTGCCGAAATGCGCCGGGTGCTGGTGCCGGGCGGCGTGCTGGGCCTGATCTGGAACGGGCGGGACGAGGATGTGCCGTGGGTGGCCGCTCTCTCGGACATCACCAATCGATACGAAGGCGACACGCCGCGCTATCGGACCGGCGCGTGGCGCCACGCCTTTCCGGCGCCCGGCCTGGCGTTCATCGGCGAACGGCATGTCCGCAACAGCCATGTCGGGACGGCGGAAGATGTCGTTCTCAAGCGCACGCTGTCGGTCAGCTTCGTCGCGGGGCTGCCGGCGGATGAACGGGCCGAAGTGGAGCGGGAGGTTCGGGCCCTCATCGCGCGCACGCCTGAACTGGCCGGCGGCAAGCAGGTCGCCTTCCCCTATATGACCAGCATGCACGCCTATCGCCGGATTTGACCCGATTTCCCTATCCGGGGCCGGCAGCGCGTCACGGCGGCCGGCGGCATGGGCAGCAGTCGCGGCGATGCCGTCGCCCGACGCGCATCTGCCCAGAGTGGATCCGAGTGAAACGGAACCGGTGCTCCTGCCTGCGCAGGAGCACAAGCCGGGTCTATCCGGAACGGACGGCGCCTAGAATTTCACCCTGGCATTGAAGCCGACGGTGCGGCGCGGGCCCGCCTGCCCATAGACCGAAGCCGCATCTCGATCGGCGAAGGTCAGATATTTGTGATCGAGCAGATTTTCGGCGAGCAGCGTGAATTCCCAGTTCCCGCTGCTGAAGCCGGCTTGCGCATTGACCAGAATGCGCGAGCCGATCCTGTCCGGGACGCCTTCCCCGAAATGCGCGGTATAGGCGCTGGTATATTTGGCATCGCCGCCGAGGAAGACGCCGCTGGGATGTTCGTAACGGCCGCCAAAGGCGAGGCTCCATTCCGGCGCATCGGGGAATTCCTGGCCTGACATGTCCCCATAGGCGGATGTGTCGAAGTCCTCGAAGCGGGTGTTCAGATAGCCGAGCGAGGCGAACAGGGAGAACTGGCGGCTGACCTGGAATGTCGGTTCCAGTTCCAGCCCCCAACTGCGCGAGGAGGCCGCATTCTCGGTGATCGTATAATTGGGGCGCGACGAATCCGGCGCGAATTCGACCTGCTGATCGGTATATTTGGTGTAGAACAGGCTCGCGTTGATCGTCAGGCGGTGGCCGAGCGCCCGGCCCTTGTAGAAGAACTCGTAATTGCGGACCGTTTCAGGCCCGTAATAGACGTTATCGCCGCTGTCGCGATCGAGATAGAAGCCGCCGGTCCGGAACCCCTGGGAATAGGTGAAGCCGGCCCGATGACCGGGCGCGAGGTCCCGGGCGATCCCGACCCTGGGCACGAAATTGGTCTCGTCGAACTTGCTGTGATTGTCGAAGAGCTGAGGCGCGCCCACGAAGATGCTGTCGCTATACTCCGTCGTCTCCTCCTCCAGATAGTCCAGCCGTCCGCCCACGGTCAGATGCCAGCCGGCCGCGACCTCGAAGGTCGTTTCGCCGAACAGGGCGAGATTGTCGGTCGTGCGCACGAAGGTCTCGTCAAGCGCGGTGTAGAAGGGGGTCGAGACCAGAGTGAGATAGGAATCGAATTTCTGGTGACTGCCGAACAGGCCGACCACCCATTTCCAGCGGTCGTCCTCATAGTTGAACCGAAGTTCCTGCGACAAGAGCGTGTCGACCACATCGCCGCGCATGCCGTCCGGCACGCCGGGCTCGCCCGCATCCACCGAGAGACGATAGGTCGTGCCGTGCGTGTAGCCGGTCTGGGCGGTCAGCCTGAGCGCGCCGGAAAAATCATGCGTCAGTTCAAGACCCGTATTGTGAACCTTGATGCGCCGATATTCCGCGAATGTGTCGAGCGGGATACCGGAATAGTTGTAACCGTCCCCCCGCCGGTCATCGAGCGTGAAGCTGGCATTTTCGAAGATGAGCCGCTCGTTGGGGCGATCGTCCGAATAGGAATAGCTCAGCAGGGCGCGCGTGTCGGGCATCGCGGATGGCGTCAGCAGGAGCTTCGCCCGGATCGTTCCGCTCCGGTCCGTCTCGAAATCATGCAGATTATTGTAGTGCGTATAGTTCGGATAATGCACGTCCGTGCGCTGCGACTGAAGGGAGCCGGCGACCCGGAGAGCAAGCTGGTCATCGACGACCGGCAGGTTGACGATGAACGCGCCGCCGTGAAAATCGCGGTTGCCGACGAGGCCGGACAATTCGAGTTCGCGCGTGAAGGTCGGGTCCTTCGTCTTGATGTAGACCGCGCCCGCCGTGGCGGCGCGGCCGCTCAGGGTGGATTGCGGGCCGCGATAGACCTCGACCTGCTCGGTGTCCCACAGGTTGCGCGCGCCGAAGCGGGCGCCATAGCGCGTCTGGAGGATGCCATCGACATAGAGCGATCCGGTGGGGGCGCCGGCCGGGGTGAAGCCTTCGGAACTCACGCCGCGGATGACGAAGCCCGAATTGGTGAAGGCCGAATCCATCACATTGCCGAGGCGCCGATAGACATCCTGGGTGGTGCGGATCTGCCCGTCCCGGATGTTCTCGCCCGTGACGAGGCCGACGCTGGAAGCCGTTTCGCTCAGGGTCGTGGCGTCCCGCGCGCCATAGACGACGATCTCGGGAATGGCAGCCTGGACTTCCGCCGAAGGGCCCGGCCCCGGCCCGTCAGCCTGCCGGGACCGGCGCCTTTCCGGGGATGCAGCCGGCCGGGAAGCGCGGACCAGGGTGAAACCACCCCTGCCGTCCGGCCGGGCGGCAAGCCCGCTCCCCGACAGCAGCCGGTCCAGGGCGTCGGTGAGCGCATAGGCGCCGCGCAGGCCCGTCGAACGCTTGCCCCGCACCAATGCGGGATCGAACGCGATCATCACGCCCGCCTGGCGGCCGAGTTGCGCGACGGCGTTGCCGAGGGAGCCCGCGGGTATGTTCAGATCCCGCACCGCCTGCGCGGACTGCGCTTCAGCCGGAACCGTCAGTACACCTCCGGTCGCCGCCAGCACCGCTGCCGCCGCCGCACGCCACATCGTCCTCGATCTTTTCACCTGGAGACCCCCGATTGTCGTTCACTTCATCAAGGGGGACGGATGAGTCCGGAAATCGGGAACCGGCGATCAGGAAATTATCGCGCGCCCCGCACCCTCAGCGCGCCGTCGGGCGCGCGCTCCATGCGCAATCCGGCGGAACGCACCGCGCCTTCGACCGCCCGGTCCGGGTCGCCGAGCGGGAAGCTGCCGGAGACCCTGATGCCGGACAGGTCGTTCGCGTCATAGTCCACTGGCACTGCGCGGTAGCGGTTGAGTTCGCCAAGCACGACGGACAGGGGCTGATCGTCCACCGCCAGCCAGCCTTGCGCCCAACTGCCGGCTGCTTCAGGATCGACTGGCTCAAGGCGGTGGAGCTTTCCCCCGCTCATCCGCACCCGATCGCCCGGCCGGAGATCGGCGCAGTCGTCTTCGGCCTTTTCCGGGCAGACCCTCACCCTGGACTCGATGACGCTGACGATCGTGGCGTCCGCATCCCGGCGAACGGTGAAGGCGGTGCCGAGCGCGGTGGCCGTGCCGTCCCGCGTCCGGACGACGAACGGCCGGGCGGCATCCTTCGCCACCCGCGCCAGAATCCGGCCGCGGAACAGCGTGACTTGCCGGCGATGGCGATCAGACCTGAAATCGAGCGCGGGGTCGGTGTCGAGGGTCAGCTCGCTGCCCTCCGAAAGCGTGATCGCCCTTCGTTCGCCACGCGCCGTCTCATGGTCGGGGAACCATGACCGGACCGTCAGGCTCTGTGCGCCGAACCAGGCGCCTCCGGCCAGCAGGATGAAAGCGGCGACCGCGCCGATGGACCGGCGGCCCGGCCGCGATCGCCGATCGAGAAGATGCTCGATCGTCTCACGGCCCGGACGGTCCGCCTCGTCCATCCGGACTTCGAGATCGCGCATGCGCTCCAGCGCGAGCCGGTGCATCGGATGCTGGCGGCACCACGCCTCGCAGGCGTCGCGATCCTCCTGCGTGGCTTCATCGGTCGCGAGCTGGGCGGCCCAGAAGGCCGCTTGCTCGATCACTTCCGGGGTGGGGCGAGGGGCCGTCACTCAGTCGGGATAGGCGAGGGTGTAACAGTGCGCATAGACCTGAGCGACATAGCGTTTGACCATGCGCTCGGACATGCCGAGCTGCCGCGCCGCGGCCGCATAACGCAAACCATCGAAGCGGATCAGCATGAAAGCCTGCCGCGCCTTGTGAGGCAGGGCTTCGAGCAGGCGCAGGATCGAGCCAAGAAGCTGCACCGCCTCGACGATACGCTCCGGCGTCAGATGATCGGCCTCTCCCGCATGGGCTGCGTGAACCGCGAGATAGGCCTTCTCGATCTCGCGGCGACGAATATCGTCGATCAGGATGCGCCGCGCCACGGCAACGAGATAGTTGCGCGGATCGCGCACAGGCCCCGCATTTCTCGTTTCGAGGAGGCGGCAGAACGTATCCTGGGCCAGATCGGCGGCACGAGAGGAACAACGCGTGTGCCGCCGCAACCAGTTGTGCAGCCAGGGTGCATGAGACTCATAGAGCGCGCTGACATCGAATGCTGCTGAGGCGGCGGACACAGTGACTCCCTCAATCGCCACCTGCGACCGGAACGACAGGATCAACGGCTGGAATTGCCCCGACGTCTATCAAATATGCAAATCAGTCGCAATATCATAACTGGTCGATCTGTCTCGGCCCATACGAGCCTGCGGAGCCGGACTGCCTACCGCTGTCCGGGCGGCTGCGGACCTGGCCTGGTCCCGGCTTCATTCGGTATCAGTCATCCGCGCGGTCGGGGCGATTATCGGCGCCGCCGCATCGCCGGCGCTTCAGCGCGGGCCTTCTCGAAGGCAGCGTGTTGTCCGGGATCATGGCTGCTCCGCCTGCCGGTGCATTCGCCAGCGCCAACAGCGCATTTGGTCGACGGGCATGGCCGGCCTCATTTGAACGCCTGAATGCCGGCCGGTTGCATGCGCGCTCAGCTCGATCGGCCACGCGCCTCGATCGGCCAGAGATCGATCAGCCGATCCCCCTCGACCACATGATAGCGGTCATAGAGATTGACGGTCGGGTCGCAGTGCGGAACGATTGCGTGGAGACGCGATCCAAGCGCCAGCGACTGGCCCTCCGGCAGAGATATGCCGCCCTGTTCGTCTCCCTGAAAGCGATAGGACGCGCCCTCGGGTCCATCGATCAGCAGGGGGGCGTCCGCGTCGGTGGCGAAGGCCTTGAGTCCGGCATCCGTGGTCGACCATCCGGGCACGGTATTCGAGATCACGGTCATCTGGACCGTGAGAGCGGTTTCGAACGGCAGGGAAGGCCCGAACGCGACTTCGTTATACTGGCGGTCCATGAAGATGTAGGAGCCGGCCTGCAACTCGGTGAGCGCCTTTTCCGGCGGGTCGATGTCGTGCGTGCCGGTGCCGCCCCCCGACCGGATGCCGCAGGGCAGGCCCGCCGCGCGGAAAGCATCATGCATGTCGCGAGCGAGCGCCATCACGCGCCTGGCATGCGCTGCGCGTTCCACGCGGTCGACGATATGCTGAACATGGCCGGCATAGCATTGGAATCCCATCAGCCGCAGACCCGGCCGTTCGTGGACGAGCCGCGCCAGGGCGACGGCCCGCGACGGCGCGATCCCCGTGCGGTGCATGCCGCCATCGATGTCGACCAGCAGGCTGAGGGGCTTTGCCTCGTCCGCCAGTGCGTCGACCATGGTGACATCGTCGATCACCGCCACGAGCCCTTCCATCCGGCGGTTCAATGCCTTGAGCCGCCCGATCGTGCGAGGGGCGACAATGGGCGCGGTGATGAGGATATTGTCTATGCCGGCATCCGCCAGGGCTTCGGCCTCGCCCAGCCGGGCGCAGCAGATGCCGATCGCGCCGGCCTCGATCTGCATGCGCGCGATCGTGGCGCATTTGTGGGATTTGGCGTGAGGCCGCAGGGCGATGCCCTGGGCACGGCAGTGCGCCGCCATATGCGCGATGTTCCGCCTGAGCGCCGCGATGTCGAGCGTCAGGGCCGGCGTGGCGATCCGGTCGCGCGATCCGGCCTGGCCGATGAGATCGGCATCGAGCATCAGGCGGTCTCCAGGGTCGGCGTATCGGCATCCGCATCGGATGGTCGCGGCCTGCGTCTCGCCATGCCGGGGGCGATCAACGCCATCGCGCCGATCAGAAAGCCGCCGACGACCATGGGCGTGACGCCATAGCCGAATCTCTCGACGAAATGGCCGACGACAAAGGCGCCGAGCGCCAGGCCGATGGACTGGAAGGCGGGGAGAAGGACCGCGATGCGGCCATCGGTATCGAAGGAACAGGCGAGGGCGAAGAGATAGACCGAGCCGTAATTCCAGGCGACGTTGAACAGCACGAGTTCGACGACGCCCTCGGCAAAGCCCGCGGCCATCCCGAACCGATAGATCACCACGCCCATCACAAGGGTGGCAAGGACGATCGGGCCGGTCCTGCCGAAGCGATCGCCGAAGATCGTCGGCAGGATCGTTCCGATCAGCCCGGCCGCCATGCCCAGCGCCATGGCCTGCGCGACATGATCGGCCGCCATGCCGTTGTTCGCCGCGATTCGCTCCGAGAAGGCCCAGAATCCGCCCGGGCCGGCAAACCAGATGGTCTGCGCGATGAGCACCAGAATGCCGAGATTGCGCCAGATGGCGGGGATGCGCGTCGCGCTCGCGCTCGCGGGCGCCCGGGCCACGGGCAGCGTCTTCGTGACGCGCGCAGGCACGATGAAGGATATGGCGAAGGCGAGGAGCGCCAGCGCCGCAAGCACGGCAAGCACGCCATTCCCGCCGATCGCGCGGTCGAGTTGTGGCGCGGGATATACGCACAGGGTTCCCATCACGACCGAGGCCGTCATCGCCATGCCGAAGGAGCGATCGACATTGCGGGTCTGTCCCAGGATGGAAAAGCTGAGCGCGAGCAGCAGGCCTTCGCCCGCCAGGCCGGTGATGATGCGGACGGCGAGCAGCAGGTTGAAACTGGTCATCCAGATGCTGGCGAACTGCCCCGCAAAGGCAATGGCGGCGCCGATGCGGACCATCAGGCGCCAGTCAAACCGCGCGATCCAGAACGGGCCGAACAGGGAGGTGAGGGCAATCGACCAGACTTCCACCGCCGACAGCGTGCCGAGCGAGGATGGAGAGACGCGCAGCATGCGGTCCACGCTGCCCAGATAGGCCGGCATGAGATAATAGATGAGCGAGCCCGCCGCGGTGAGGACGGTGCCGCTGAGCACGGCCCGGCTTTCGCCGCGTTCGACCGGGCCGCTCACAGCGCGATGCCCGCGTCGCGCAGGCCCTGCACATAGTTGAGGATCACGCCGCGCATATCCTCGGAGCTCAGGCCGAGCGCGCGGGCCTTGCCATCGTCCGCGCGCTTCACATAGTCGTCGATCTCGTCCTGCCGATCCTGCCGGAAGCGGTCGACGACCGGACCCATGGCAAGGCCGAGTTCGTCGGCCACCGCGCGCAGCGTATCCAGGACGGCCTGCACGCTCGACGAGATGGCGGGCAGGATGCAGGCGCGGTCGGCGCCCAGCGCGTCGGATGGCAGGTCATGCAGTTCGATCAGGTTTGCGACCAGCGTGTGATGACCGTTGAAATGCACGATCGTATCCGGGCGCAGGTTGAGCGCGATCGGCTCTCCGCTGAACGGATCCTTGGCAAAGGGCCACAGGAAAGTCCGGCGCACGGCATCCGCATCGCTGCGGCGCATGGGGCGCCAGGCGACCAGGCCGCCCGGCAGGAGCGAACTCTTCCCATCGACATAGCCGCGTCGGGAATAATCGTTGATCAGCAGTTCGCCGATCGCCTTGGACGTGCCGTAGGTCGAGGAGGGCAGCAATTTGACGCCTTCGACGGCGACGCCCTCGAAGCGGTCCGCATAGACGCTGAGCGAACTGTCGAAGACGATCTTCGGGCAATTGCCGATTTTCCGCGCGGCCTCGAGGAGATTGCGCGTGCCCATCACGTTGATGCGCCACATCCCGTCAAGATCGTCCTCGCCGACCTCGCGCACCAGCGTTTCGGTGTGGAAGATCGATGTGATGGCATGCGCGCGCATCACCTGCTCGATCATCGCGGCGTCGCCGATGTCGCCCGTGAACATGACGACGCGCGGATCCCGCTCGATGCGTTCGTCGCGCCAGGCCGGGCGGGGCAGCGTGTTGAGCAGCACGATCTTCCCGATCGGCCGGCGCACGCCATCCTTGCCGACGAGCCCGGCGCATCGCACCAGACCGTGAACCAGGGAATATCCCCATGGCGTATCGCCACCAGTAACCAGCACATTCATCAGCATCGTCCGGAATGAAGACCGCCCCGGCCGCATCGGGCGACCGGGGCAGTGGGATTTCAGGGAATCTGCGGCGGCGTCGGGATCGGCACCTCCAGGGGCAGTCGCGTCTCTGGGACCACGTTGAAGTTCGCCAATATGGTCTCTTCCGCCTCCGCGATCGACCTGGAAGGGCCGATCGCGGCGGGAATGGGATTGACGATCATCAGGCTTTCCGGCGTGAAGAACAGCGTCACGGCGGCCAGCGGCGAGACATACATGTGCCACAAGCCCTTGGACAGTTGCGTGCCGAGCCTGCCGCGCGCGGCATCGCGCGCCCAATGCTCCACCGCCTCGTCAGGGAAATGATCGAGCACCGCCGTCAGGTCATCGACGTCCTGTGGCGTCAGCCCATGGGCGCCGAGATAGCCGCCGGCCTGCATGGACCGGGCGATATTGCGGTCGAGCAGGTCGTTGGGCAACTCGGCGTCGCAGGCATAGCCGGTCAAGGCGTAAACGCCGCCCAGTTCCCTGGCGCAATAGACGGAGAAGGCATCCACCATGGGCGACTGGACGGTGGTCTCCTCGCCGCTGTAAAGCGCGTCCGCGCCGATATCGACCGTGATGACCAGATCGAGGTCGAACCGCGCCATCGTCGCCCTGAGCCCGTCGAGCACGCCCTGCGCCCCATGCTCGATGCCCAGGATGACGACAGGGAGCCCCGTGACGTCGGCAACCACGGCCTCGTAGAGCGGCGTCCCTTCAGCCGAGGCCGGCATGACTTTCGACCCGCCGCGGTCGATCCGCGTGTCCGGGCCGGCGAGCGCCGCATCGGGGTGGAAGCGCTCGACATTGACGAAGCGATCCAGCCCGATGATCTCGCAGCCCATCGGCACGAAGCCCGGCTTGTCCCACCATTTGACGGCATATTCCGCGAGCACGATGTTCTCGACGCCGAGCGCGCGCAGGTAATTGGCCACGGGAATGGTCTGGACGATATCGCCGCCGCCGCCGCATCCGAACAGCAGGGCACCCCTGGCCGATTTCGCGCGGTCGATGACCGAAAGGGGACGCGCCGCCATTTCAGGCCTCGGCGCCCGGTTCGGCCTTGTCCTTCAGCCAGTAGGCCTCGTCGAGATCATAGTCGCGTCGCTTGAGGATGCGGTAGAGCCGATCCTCCGCCTTCTGCATCGGGTGGCTGAGCGTCTCGTCGGTGGCGCGGATCAGCTCCTTGAAACCGCTCTCCTCCTCATGCTTCCATTCCCGGGCGAAGCGGCCGCTGTTGATATGCTCGATGATTGCGGTGAACTGCTCGCGCATCCCGTCCAGGTCCAGCAGCCGCTTGCCCGCCACCACCTGACCATATTGGCTGGTGCGCGAGTGGAGCTTGAGCTGATGCAGCAGGCCGATGTCCCGCGCATCGCCGAAAATCTGCGACATTTCACCCGAACCATAGGTTTCCAGCAACACCACGTCAGGATCATAGCCCGCCTTGGTCAACACCTCGAAAATCATCATGGGAATGAAGATGTCGGACGTCTGCTCGGAGAAGAGGTCGATCTCGGTTTCTTCGCGGAAAGAGGTTTCGAGCACACCCATCCTGGTGGAGCCGATGCCCCTGGAGAGCGCGAGCATCATGGCCTTGGCATGGCCGGTGGCATCCTGGTGCACCGCCACCAGGCTGGGGAAGCCGACGCCGTTGACGAAATTGTCCCGCACGCCCTTGCCGATCATGCGCGGACCGATGAGGATCACGTCGACGAAGTCGGGCGGCGTGATCTCGCCATAGTGGATCGCATAGCCATGCGCGAAGTTCAGCACCATGCCCGGGCGCAGGCCCGGCGCGATGTGCTCGCGATAGATACGCGGCATGACCTCATCGGGCAGGAGCATGAACAGGATGTCCGCCTTCGCGACGGCCTCGGCGAACGGGATGACCGAAAATCCGTCATCCACCGCCTTGCCGCTTGAGCGCTTCTCGGCGCTGCCGACGATGACCTCGACGCCGCTGTCGCGCAGATTGAGCGCCTGCGACCGGCCCTGATTGCCATAACCCAGGATGGCAACCGTCTTGCCCTTGAGCAGGCCGATATCGGCGTCATCGTCGAAGTAGAACTGTCCCATTACACACTCCATGGAAGGGGCGGGCGCCCCTGGTTATTCTTCCGCTATGCGGTTGGGATGCTCGCGGAACGCCGCGACGCCATCCGCGATATGCTTCTCGATCGCCTTCTGGGCGGCCACGATGTCGCGGCTTCTCAGCGCGTTCACGATCTCCCTGTGCGAATGCGCGAAGGCCGCGTCGCCGGGCCACTCATAGGCATTGACCAGGCTGTTGAGCGCGACGGCGATCTGGTCGTGCATCATCTTCCAGATGGTCCGCAGCATGTCGTGATGCGCGATCTGGCAGAGCCAGTCATGGAAGCGGTGGTCCGCCTCATAGGCCGCCATGTCGTCGTGCGGTGCGGTCTCGGAGAAGGCTTCCATCTCCTCGACGATCTTCCCCAGCGCGTCGATTTCCTCGTCGCTCGCCCGCTCGATCGCCAACTGGACCGCGAACTTCTCGATCGCGATGCGCATGAGCGACATGTCTTCAATGTCCCTCGCCGAGAATTTCTTGAGGAAATAGCCGCGATTGGGATGGTGAACGACCAGTCCCTGCGACATCAGTTGCTGCAGCGCCTCGCGGACTGGCGCACGGCTGATGTGGAAACCTTCGGAGATTCTCGATTCGGTCAGTTGCTGACCATGAGTGAACTTCCCGCTGAGGATCGCCCGCCGGATGGTCATGGCCGCCTCCTCGGTCAGTGAGGTCCGGTGGAGCCCCGGCAAGTCGCTGTAGGTTCGGTCGTTTTTCATGCCCTGTTGCCCTTTCATCGCAATCCTCCGGGGAGATTATTGCGAGCCGAGGCACCGTCCAAGAGCAAAATCGCCGCATGTCGATTGTCGGCACTTGTCGCGTCTCTCATCTTGCGTCACTATTAGCGCCGAATTGTATGTTGTCAACAATCGTCAATCAAAGGGGCGCCATGTCCGCTACGATCCTGCTCACCGGCTTCGAGCCTTTCGGCCAGACACCCGTCAATCCGGCCGAAAAGGTGGCAAGCGCTCTGGACGGCGCGTCCGTCGCGGGCGGCCGGATCTGCTCGCTGATCGTCGAGAACAGCTTTGGCCGGTCAATCGCGCAGGTGAAGCGGGCAATCGCGACGCATCGACCCGCGCTGGTGGTCATGCTTGGCGAATATGGCGGCCGCGCCATGATCACGTTCGAGCGTTTCGCCCATAATTTCGACGATTCGGCGCGCTACGCTCTGGCGGACAATGCGGGCGTCTCGATCGGCGGCGCGGTCAACATCCCGGACGCGCCGCTGGCCTATCGCTCGACCCTGCCGCTCAACGCCATGACGCATGCCCTGCGCCGGGCCGGCGTCCCGGCGGACATCTCGGACACGGCCGGCACCAATGTTTGCAACCACCTCCTGTTCGGCATTCTGCATCATATCCGGATGGAGGCACTGCCGATGCGAGCGGGGTGGATCCACTTGCCCCATCTGCCGGAGGTCGCGGCGCTGGACACGCATCTGGGCGCGCCCAGCATGGCGCTGGACACCTCCATCACGGGCGTCAGGATCGCGATCGAGGCGGCCCTTGCCCACGCGCAGGACGATCCGGTCTCTCCACGGTCCTGCTGGCAGATCTGATCAGGCGTCGTAGGCCGTCCACACGGTCTTGACCTGCGTATATTCGTCCAGCGAGGCCTCGCCCAGATCACGGCCATAGCCGCTCTGCTTGTAGCCGCCGAACGGCGCGGCGGAATCATAGATGCCATGGCCGTTGATCCAGACGATGCCCGCCTGGATGCGGTCCGCGAAACGGTTGGCGGTGGAGATGTCGCGCGTCCAGATGGAAGCGGCGAGACCATAATCGGTGTCGTTGCCACGCGCGATCGCCTCGTCGAGATCATCGAAGGCGAAGATGGTGGCGACCGGACCGAAAATCTCCTCACGCGCGAGCGTCGCGCTTTCGGAGACGCCGGCAAACAGGGTCGGCTCCATGAAGAAGCCCGTTTCCGGCACGCCGGCCGGCACGCCCCCGCCACAGAGTATCTCGCCGCCCGAGGCGCGCCCCGCCTCGATATAGGCAGCCACTCTCGCCCGTTGCCGGGCGGAGACCAGCGGGCCGATCTCCACCGAAGGATCGAACGCGGTGCGCACGCGGAGTTCGCTGGTCCGCGCGGTCAGTGCCGCGACAACCTGATCGTGGACGGCGCGCTGGACGAAGATGCGCGAGCCGGCAATGCAATTCTGCCCCGCATGTCCGTGGATCGCCATGGCCGATGCCGCCACGGCCTTTTCGAGATCCGCGTCCGCCATGATGATGTTCGGGCTTTTCCCGCCCAGTTCGAGCGAGATTCGCTTCAGATTGCCGGCCGAGGCGACGACGAGCTTGCGGCCGACATCGGTCGATCCGGTAAAGCCGATCTTGGCGACGCCGGGATGCGCCGCCAGCGCGGCGCCCGCCACATCGCCAAGGCCGGTCACGATGTTCAGCACACCGGCGGGGATGCCGGCCTCGAGGGCGAGCGCGCCCAGCCAGAGCGCGGTCAGCGGACTGACCTCCGCCGGCTTGAGCACAAGCGTGTTGCCGCAGGCGAGCGCCGGGCCGACCTTGCCGCTGAAAGCCTCCATCGGGTAATTCCAGGGCGTGATGGCGCCGCACACGCCCATCGGCTCGCGCCGCGTCTGGACCGCGAAACCGGGCATGCCGACGGGGATCGTCCGACCCTGCAGCTTGGTCGCCCAGCCCGCATAATATTGAAGATCCTCGATGCAGGCCGGAATTTCGCCATGCCGCGTTTTTTCGAGCGGCAGGCCGACATTCAGCGTGTCGAGCTGCGCGAGATGATCGGCATCCCGCGCGATGAGGCGTGTCAGTTCCCACATCCGGCTCGCCCGATCCGCGGGGCTCAACGCCTGCCAGACGGGCAGGGCGGTCGTTGCCGCATTCACCGCGGCGTCTATATCGGCCGCCGTCCCCGCGGCGACCCGCGCGATCATCTCGCCGGAGGAAGGGTCGAAGACCGACAGCAACCCGCCGTCCGATGCGCTGCACCAGCGATCGCCGATCAACAGGCGTCCTTCCCGCGCGAGAAAGGCCTTCACTTCAGGGGTGAGCGGATATTGATCGATGAGGCTCATATCAGACTTTCTCGCATCGGCCGAAGGAACGCGACGGATGCGTACCTTAGTCCATGATGTGCGGGGAGGGGCTCCGCCACCGGCATCCATGTTTACAAAGCCATTCCCTACTGTCTAGTGTCGACAATCGGCAGTATGGAAATATGGCATGCCCGAAGAGATTTTCGACTATATCGTGATCGGCGCCGGTTCCGCCGGCTCGGCGGTGGCGGGGCGTCTCGCCGAACGCGGGCATGCGACGATATTGGTCCTTGAAGCGGGTGGCCGCGCGGGCTGGCCCTGGGGAACAATGCCGGCCGGCATCGAGCATCTGCTGGCCGATCCATCCTGCCAGTGGGGATTCGAAACCGTTCCGCAATGGGGATTGGGCGGGCGATGCCTGGCCTTGCCGCAAGGCCGGCTGGTCGGTGGCACAAGCGCCATCAACGGCATGCTTTATGTGCGTGGCCATCGCCTCGACTATGATGATTGGGCCGGGGCCGGTTGCACCGGGTGGCGATTTGCCGACGTCCTGCCCTATTTCATCAGGGCCGAGGGCAATCGCGAACATGCCGATGCCTTGCACGGCACGTCCGGCCCGCTGAGCGTTTCCGCGCAGCGTCAGGTCAATGCCTATTCGCGCATGTTCATCGCTGCGGGAACGCGCGCCGGCCTCGGCTTCAACCCGGACTTCAATGGCGTCGCGCAGGACGGCATCGGCCTGTTCCAGGCGACGATCGAGGACGGAAAGCGATGCTCGGCCGCCCGCGCATATCTGCGCCGGCGTCCCAATCTGGAGGTTCGAACCGGCTCCGCGGTGGAGCGGATCATGATCGACGGCGGCCGGGCAGGCGGCGTCGCCTATCGTCGTGGCGCCCGGCTTCACCATGTTTCGGCTCGCCGCGAGATCATCCTGAGCGGCGGGACTTTCAACAGCCCGAGACTGCTCATGCTCTCCGGCATCGGCGCGGCCGGCGCGCTTGGCCGCCTGGGCATCGTGCCGCTGCTGGACCGGCCGGATGTCGGACGGAACCTGCAGGATCATGTGTCCGTCTTCGCCGTTGCCGAAGTCAAGGACAGCGCGGGCACCTATGACGGGCAGGACAGGGGACTGGCGGCGCTCCGCAACGGATTGCGCTATTTCGCGCATCGCAGCGGCCCGGCCGCGTCGGTCGGCTGGGAAGCGGGCGCTTTCCTGCACAGCGCCAAGGGGCTCGATCGGCCGGATATCGAAATGCACTTCATTCCGTTCGGCCTGGACCGGCCGGATACGCCCCGGCCCGCCATCACCTTCAATGTCAGCAATTTGCGGCCGTTCAGTCGCGGCTCGGTCATGCTGGCCTCGGCCGATCCTGCGCAACCGCCCCTGATCGACCCCGCCTGGCTCACCGATGAACGCGATCTTCAGCCGCTCCGCGCGGGCCTTGAACATGCGCGGCGGATCGCGGGCCAGTCCCCGCTGCGGGAAAGAATCGGTGAACTGCATGTGCCGGGAGAGGTCGATGAGCATATCCGCGCCCATGCAGGCTCCGATTTCCATTTCGGCGGCACCTGCCGGATGGGCGAGGACGAGGATGCCGTGGTCGACGCGCAGTTGCGGGTGCGCGGCATTGACGGCCTGCGCATTGCGGACTGTTCGGTCATGCCACGCCTTGTCGGCGGCAACACCAATGCCGCCGCGATCATGATCGGCGAGCGATGTGCGGACTTTCTTCAGGCCTGAAGATCATTCGGGCGATGACGCCCAGATGTCCCATTCGCGATGCACCGCCTGCGCGACCCAGCGGGCGACGATATCGAGAATGCGCTCTCCCGTTTCGGCCGTTGCGCCGCGCGGGTCGCCGATGATGCCGTCCCCTTCCATGCTTGCCCGGGATGGCGGCAATTTGAATCGCCCGATCGCGCCACCCAGGAAGACCGGCCTGTCATTGGCAGGCGGATCACCCGGAAGCGGGGATGGCACAGCCGGCGCGGCGCGGTCCAGCCGCACCAGGTCAGGCGCGATCGCCAGCATGTTGGCGGTTTCCTCCTCCCCTCCATGGCCTTCGACGCCGCGCGAAGCGAGAAGCGGTTCAAAGGCGGCAAGGGTGCCGTTCAGGGGATGGAGCGTCACCACCGATGCCTCGGTGCTTTCCCCCACTTCCTTCGCGACGAGCTGCAGCATCGGATCATTCTCGACATGGCTGCCGAGCAGATGGATTATCCTGAATCCATGCCGCACCAGTTCGTGGCAGATGTCGGTGACCAGCGACCTGAGCGTGTCCGCGCGCAGATTGATCGTGCCGGGCAGGTCCTGCGGACAATCGCCCAGATATTGCCGCAGCCCGAAGGGAATGGCGGGTCCCACGAGGAGCGGAATCCCCCGTGTGGAAAGAAGGTGCGATGCCCGCCGCGCGATCTCGCGCGCCTGATAGAGATCGGTGCCCAGCGGCAGGTGGCGCCCATGTTGCTCGACCGACCCGACCGGCACGATGACATGGGCGCGCCGGGCAAGGGCATGGGCGACATCGTCGACGGTCAGGGCTTCGTAATCCGGAATGTCCCGGTGATCGGCGTACAGGGTCTCGTAGGCTTGCGGCATCTCAAATGTCCTTCTCAGGATCAGCTCATCCTATTTTTGTCGATTGTCAACAATATCGAACATTGATAATTCCGCCCGATCCATTGGGCAGGCAGGACAACCCGACCGAATGATGCATGGGGACGAGACGGATTTCATCATCGTCGGCGGCGGATCGGCGGGTTGCGTGATCGCCAACCGGCTTTCCGCCGATCCCTCCGCGCGCGTGCTTCTGATCGAGGCGGGGCCGGTGGATTCGCGCCGGGATTTCCGTCTGCACATGCCCTCCGCCATGACGATGGCGCTCGCCAGCCGGCGGTACAACTGGCATTTCCGGACCGAGCCCATCGCCAGCGTGAACGGACGGCGCGCGGCCTATGCGCGCGGCAAGGCGCTGGGCGGGTCGAGCACGATCAACGGCTTCGTCCACATGCGCGGCAATCCCCGGGATTTCGATGGATGGGCGCGGGAGCGGGGGCTCGATCACTGGGCCTATCGATATTGCCTGCCCTACTTCAAGCGCTCCGAATGCCACGATCATGGCGCGAATGCCTATCGGGGCGGGGAAGGCCCGCTGAAGGTCGCCAAGGGGTTCGGCGCCAGCCCGCTCTACGAGGTCTATCTCGAGGCGGCGATGGAAGCGGGCTACGCCTTCACCGACGATTTCAACGGCTATCGGCAGGAAGGCTTCGGTCATATCGACCAGACCATCCATGAAGGCGCCCGGATGAGCGCCTCGCGCGCGTTTCTGTGGCCGATCATGGACCGCCCCAATCTCATGATTGTCACGGGCGGGCGCGTCTCGCGCATCCTGATCGAGCGCGGGCGCGCCGTCGGCGTCGATTATCGGGCCGGCGGCAAGGTGCGGACGGCGCGCGCGGCCCGCGAGGTCATCCTGTGCGCCGGCGCGATCCAGAGCCCCCAGATCCTGCAGCTTTCCGGTATCGGCGCGGCGGACCGGCTGCGGGCGCACGGCATCGACATCGTTCACGATCTGCCGGGCGTGGGTGAGAATCTTCAGGATCATGTGGAGGTCCTCGTCCAGCATGAATGCCCGCGCCCGGTGTCGCTGCACAGCCTGGCCCCGCGCTGGAAGCAGCCGCTTATCGGCGCCCGGTGGCTGCTCAATCGGTCCGGACTGGGCGCTTACAGCCATTTCGAGGCCGGCGGCTTCGTGCGAGCCGACGACCGCTCGGAATGGCCCGACATCCAGTATCATTTCCTCGGCATGGCGGTCGGCTATGACGGATCGAACGCCGCGCGGGGCGACGGTTTCCAGGTCCATGTCAGTCCCGTCCGATCGCTCAGTCGTGGCCATGTCCGGCTCGGCTCGGCCGATCCGGCGGACGCGCCCGTCATCCAGCCCAACTGGCTGAGCCGGGAGCGGGACTGGATCGAGATGCGCTCGGGCATCCGCCAGGCAAGGGACATTTTCGCGCGCCGGGCCTTCAATCCCTTTCGCGGCCGGGAATTGCAGCCCGGCGCCGGCGCCGCGGACAATGCGGCGCTGGATGCGTTCATTCGCGAACACGCCCTGTCCGGCTTTCACTATTGCGGCACCTGCCGGATGGGGGAGGACGAGGATGCGGTGGTCGACGGCCGGCTCCGGGTCCATGGCATTGCCGGCCTGCGCGTGGCCGATGCATCGGTGATGCCGAACAACATCACCGGCAACACCAATGCCGCGACGATGATGGTCGCCGAGCGCGCGAGCGATTTCATTCTCGGCCGGTCGCTTGCGCCCGAGGATGTGCCGACCTTCTGACAGGTCGATCAGAACGGCAGGTCGATCAGACTGGCAGCCGGCTGTGCCCCCAAAAGCCGTCCACGGGCGCGACCTGCCGATCAAGGCCGGTCCGCTTCATGATCTCCCGCGACATGTCTCCGACCGCCTCGAGAATGCCGGCCTCGTCGATGGTCCTGACCTTGCGGTCGCGCATCACGACATGGCCGTCGACAATGACGGTCGAGACATCCGCGCCGGATGCGAAATGCACGACCTGATGCACGGGCATGATGAGCGGGCTGAGATGGGGCACATGCGTGTCGATGAGGATCAGGTCAGCGCGCTTGCCGGGCTCGATCGATCCGATCTCGTCACCCAGTCCCAGCGCGTGGGCCGCATCGATGGTGCACATTTCCAGCGTCTTGCCTTCCGGCAGGATCGCGGGATCCTGAAAATGCCGGCGATGATAGCGCATGGCCTGAAACATATGACGGAACATGTCGCATGAGCGGTCGGGGCCCGGCCCGTCGGACCCGAGCACCACGCGGGCCCCGGCCTCGATCAATTCGGGCGCCGGGCAGCGGCCAAGGATCGAGGCGATCGCGCTGGGATTGTGGACGATCACCGTCCCCGTTTCGGCGCAAAGCGCGATTTCCTCGGCTGTCAGGTTCGTCGAGTGCGAAAACAGACTGTCCGGGCCCAGCAGATTCGCCTCTTCATGGGCATAGAGGATCGTTCCACGGGTGTGACCATCCTGCATGAAGAGCAGTCCGCGCTCTCTGGCGCAGGCGCGCACCGCGCGAGACTGATCGAGCATCAGCGCTTCGAAGGCGGGATCTGCCCGCAGCACGGCGGGATGCATCATCTGCGACATGAGGGCGATCCTGATCCGCCCCTCCCGGGCGCCATGCCAGCCCGCGACAATGGCTTCGCAGACGCTCATATGCGTCGCGAAATCGATTGCCCTCGTCGGGCAGCCTTCTCTGTCGGGATAGGAATAGCGCTGCGGTTCAGGTTGCTGGCGTGGTCCCACGGCAAGGATTTCGCGCGTGCCGAGCGTGGCGATGCTCTGCAGATGTGCGTCCGCATAGATGGGGTCGTCGGTCCGCATCGCCATGTCGCCGGTCAGGATGCCGCCGCCGCCGCCCAGAAAGGTGACGCCGGTGGTCACGCCCAGCTTCAGGCGTTCGAGCGCGAGCAGCATGCCGTCGAGGCGCCAGAAGTCCGGGGTCGAGGCATGGGCGTAGATGGCGTCGCACGCCTTCTCCCAGAGGCCCGGCCGGCCGGCGCCGATCGTGCGGGTGAAGCCGTGGCCGCTGTGCCCGTGGGCGTCGATCAGCCCCGGCATCAGGACTTGGCCGGCCGCGTCGATGATGTCCGCTCCGCCGGCCTGCGGAAGCAGGGTCCGGCTGGGTCCGACGGCGGCAATCGCGCCATCGCGGACCAGCACCGCCGCATCCTCGAGCACTCTCCGCGCCGGATCCATCGTGATGATCGTTGCGTGGACGATCAGCAGGTCAGTCATCGCCATCGATCTCCGGCAGGGCGTAAAGGCGGAAATCGCAACAGGCATCCCCTTCCATCAGCGTGGATTTGAGCTGCAGCCGGATGCGCGGATTATAGCTGCCATAGAGCATCGCATCATTGGTGCAGGAGAGGATCGCGCCCACCTGCGGGTGATGAGCGCGGAAATAGCGCGCCCATTCGCACGCCGTGACGAGCCAGTGGAGTTCCTGATCGGTCGCGGTCAGGATCTCCCGTTCCAGCCCCGCCGTGAACAGGCTGGGCAATTCATAGCCGCGCGCGAAACGCTCGCCTTTCTGGAGGAGATAGTCGCGCGCCGGCAGACGTTCGGTCTGCTCGCTGACCTGCGCATGGTTCATGGCGTCATAAGCGATCATCTCGCCACGTTTCCCATGACGCGCGATCAGCATTTCGGCCATGCGCGCAATACCGTGGGAAAAGAGGTGCAGCGCGTCATAGGTCGAGATGTTCCGACTGGCATCGAGCGCGGGAAAGCGCTGCAATATATCGCGGATCGGCGACATGTCCTCGACCAGCCGGCGTGCTTCCGCCGGGCCCACGCCTTCGATCGGCATGCCGAAAATCTCGTCCAGCGCCGCATCGATGCGCGCTGCCGTGTCGCCGCTGGCGGTCCGCTGTTCCCAGCCGGCGTCGAGGATTTCCTGTATCCGGCTGTCGTCGGGGTCGTTCGCCCCGGCCCAGACAAGGCGCGCCTCTTCCGCACCGAGCCGCTCGATCAGACAGCGCAGCCAGCGAAGGCGGAAGCGATATTGCTCCACATAATCATCGGCCAGCGTCAGCCGGAAGCTGCGCTGCTGGCAGGGGGGCGCGTTATGCGGGCGTCCCGCTCCGGGCTCCGCGCGAAATTCATCCTTCACAGCCTGTCCTTTCTCGCCATGAGCCTATGACATTGACAAATTGTCGGCAATAGACAATCCATAGTGGCGTTGTCGACAATCGGACAGGTGGAGGCGAAGGCGTAATGGATTTTGATCTGGTCGTGCGCGGAGGGACCATCGTGACCGCTGCCGACAAATATCGCGCGGATCTGGGCATCCGCGACGGACGGATCGCCGCCATCGCGGATGAGCTGCCCCGGGGCGGCAGCGAGGTCGACGCCACGGGGCGGCTGGTGCTGCCCGGCGGGATCGAGAGCCATTGCCACATCGAGCAGGAATCCTCGCTCGGGCAGGTGTGGACCGCGGACGACTTCCATTCCGGTTCCCGCTCGGCCGCCTTTGGGGGCAATACGACGATCATTCCCTTCGCCTGCCAGCACCGGGGCATGTCCGTGCAGAAGGTGGTCGATGATTATCATGCCTGCGCCCGCAAATCGGTGATCGATTATGCATTCCATGCCATCGTCACGGACCCCACCGAGAGCGTGCTGAAGAGCGAGCTGCCTGCCCTGATCGGGCAGGGCATCACCTCCTTCAAGATCTACATGACGTACGAGATCATGCAGCTGAAGGATTATGAAGTGCTCGACGTGCTGGCCGTCGCCCGCGCGGAAGGGGCCATGGTGATGGTCCACGCCGAGAACTGGGACATGATCAAATGGGTCATGAACCGCCTGCTCTCGGGCGGCTATACCCAGCCCCGCTATCATGCCGTGAGCCATCCGCGCCTTGCCGAAGGCGAGGCGACGCATCGCGCGATCAGCATCGCGCAACTGATCGACGTGCCGATCCTGATCGTCCACGTCTCCGCCGAGGAGGCGATTGCCGAAATTCAGCGCGCGCGGTCGATGGGGCTCAAGGTTTTTGCGGAAACCTGTCCGCAATATCTGTTCCTGACCGCGAAGGACCTGGATCGCCCCGGTTCGGAAGGCGCGATGTTCTGCTGCAGCCCGCCGCTGCGCGACGAGGCCGCGCAGGAAGCGGTATGGCGCGCGGTCGAGGACGGCACGTTCGCTGTCTTCAGCTCCGATCACTGTCCCTACAGCTTCGATGCGAAGGGCAAGCTCGCGAAAAGTGCCAATCCCAGCTTCAAGCAGGTGCCCAACGGCATCCCGGGCATCGAGCTGCGCTTGCCGCTGCTCTTCTCCGAGGGTGTGAACAAGGGGCGGATCGACATTCATCGCTTCGTGGAACTGGCCAGCGCGAATGCCGCGAAAATCTATGGCCTCTATCCGCGAAAGGGCACGATTGCGATCGGTGCCGATGCGGACCTGGCAATATGGGATCCGGACCTGGAGGTGGAGATCACGGCCTCCGCGCTGCACGACAATGCAGGCTATACGCCTTATGAGGGCCGCAGGATTACCGGCTGGCCCACCACCGTCATCAATCGCGGAACGATCGTGGTCGATCAGGGCGAGCTGAAGGTCGATCGGGGCGCGGGGCGCTTCCAGCCCTGCGACAAGCCCGATCCCGCGCGGCCGCTCGGGCGCATCCAGCCCGAGCTGAATCCCGAAACGAATTTCGGCGCGCAGATCGCGCCGCCGGCCCATCGTCACCCGCATATCTGCTGCGGCCCGGAAGGACATCATCATGGCGCGTAAGATCAGGATCGCAGCCGCCCAGCTCGGTGGCATACAACTGGCGGAAACCCGCGCCCAGGTGGTCGCGCGCCTTGTCGCCCTGCTGCGGGAGGCCCATGGGCAGGGCGCGCAACTGGTTGTCTTTCCCGAACTGGCGCTGACGACCTTCTTCCCGCGCTACTGGATGGAGGACGAGGTCGAAGTGGATGCCTTCTGCGAAACGCAGATGCCCAATCCCGCCGTCCAGCCGCTGTTCGACGAGGCGGCGCGACTGGGCGTCAGCTTCTACCTCGGCTATGCCGAGCTTGCCCGGGAAGGCGGCCGCAAGCGGCGCTACAACAGTGCCGTTCTGGTCGGCCGTGACGGGCGGATCCTGGGCAAGTATCGCAAGGTGCATCTGCCCGGCCATACGGACTTCCGACAGGGCTATCCCTATCAGCAGCTCGAGAAGAAATATTTCGTCCCGGGTGATCTCGGCTTCCCGGTCTGGTGGTGGGAGGACAATGTCGTCGGCATGGCCATCTGCAATGACCGGCGCTGGCCGGAGACCTACCGGGTCATGGGTCTGCAGGGTGTCGAGGTGGTGCTGCTGGGGTACAACACGCACGACGTGAACCAGTATCACCATGAGTCCAAGCACCTGAAGCTGTTGCACCATTTCGTCGTGATGCAGGCCGGCGCCTATCAGAACGGCACATGGGTGGTCGCCTCTGCCAAGACCGGTATCGAGGACGGGCATGAGCTGATCGGCGGCACCTGCATCATCGCCCCCACGGGTGAGATCGCCGTGCAGGCCGTGACCAACGAGGATGAAGTGATCGTGGGCAATTGCGATCTCTCGCTTGGCCACAATATCAAGAACAACCGGTTCAATTTCGAGGCGCATCGGCGGATCGAGCATTATGGCCTGATCACGGAACGGGCCGGGGCCATCCTCCCGCCGCGTTGAAATGCGCTCGCCGGTCTTCAGCCGATCACAGCCGGCCGCTTACGGGACCATATGGTTGCGACCATGCCGCGCCGGGCCGGAGTCCGGCGACGAACCGCTGCAACCGGCGCCTGACGGATCGCTGCCGGGCGACGACCTCGATCTCGACGAGCATGCCGGGATCGGCCAATTCGACAACGCCGACGATGGACCCGGGCGGCGGGATCATGGACCCGAATATTTCGTGACGCAGGGGCAGGGTTTCCCGCCATGCCGCCATGTCCGTGGCGAAAATGGTCTCGCGCACAATGTCTTCCAGCGTGAGTCCGTCGCGGGCGAGAAGACGCGCGATATCCCGATAAATCGCCCGCATCTGGGCGGCAAGGTCGCCCTTGTGGAGGATATGCCCCTCATCGTCGATCGCCGCCATGCCGCCGAGGAAGAGCATGGGCCCGCTCCAGCGGCCCTGCGTGAAGCAATATTCGGCCTCATGCCCGGGCCGAAAGGTCACAACGTCGTTCCGTACCATATCCGACCTTCAAATATCGTCGACAATCGTCAATTCTAGACAAGCGGACTGGCTTTGCAAATGGAACTCTGCGGGAAGAATATTCTGGTGAGCGGCGGCAGTCGTCGCCTGGGACTGGCAATGGCCCATGCCTTTGCGGACAGGGGAGGCAGGATCGCCGTCACCGTGAGGGGCGGGGCGGCGGATTTGCGCGACGCGCTCGATCGATTGCCTGAAGGCGCGTGCGCGATCAGCGCCGATCTCTCCACCGTCGCGGGGATCGACTGCGCGGTGCCGGCGGCCGAGGCGGTGCTCGGCGGCCCGGTCGATATCCTGATCAACAATGCCGCAGCCTTCTCGTTCGACCGACTGGAGACCGTGACGGTCGCCGGCATGGAAGAGACCTTTCGGGTCAGTCTGGTCGCGCCGGTCGCGCTGACGCGCGACGTGACCCGCCATGATCGCCCGGCGGCCGGGCTCATCATCAACATACTGGACTACAAGATCCACAATCCCTTTCCGGATTTCCTGTCCTACACCCTCGCCAAATATGGATTGGCGGGCTTCACCCAGATTGCGGCCCGCCAGCTCGCACCGCGCTGGCGTGTCTGCGGGATCGCGCCGGGCTATACCCTGCCGGGCCCGGAACAGCCCGAAGCCGAATTCCTGAGCGGCCGCGATGCAGTGCCTCTGCTGCGTGGGTCCCGGCCGGGGGATATTGCCGCCGCCGCGCTCTATCTGGCCGAGTCCGACGCCGTTACGTCGCAAGTGCTCACAGTCGATGGCGGGGCTCATATGCGGAGCCAGGAGCGCGATTTTCTGTTCGGCGGATGAGTCTCTTTCCCGGGAGCCTTGAGCGCGACATCCATGGGAACCGCTCAAAATCTGGTTGAATTCCAGCAATTATCTCCGGATCGGACGGAGCGCCTCATATTGAAATTGGGGATTGTCGACAAATGACAATGATGTTACGCCCTGCAAAGCTCATTCAGGGAGGCCTTCAAAGCATGAAAGATCCGGCCCGTTCTTCGCACCTGCAACCGTTGCAGCGGATGCTGCGGTCGGCATCGTCCGGCGGCGCCCTGTCCATCGCGCTGGCGGTCTGCATGCAGACCCCTGCACGGGCGCAAGTCGCCGCGGATGGGACCGACGCGCCGCCCGAGATCGTGGTCACCGCCACCCGACGCGCTGAATCGGTCTACAAGGTGCCCTACAATATCAGCGCGGTGAGCGGGGATCAGCTCGTCGACGCCGGGGCCACGTCACTGGCAGATCTGACTCGCCTGGCGCCCGGCATTTCCTTCCTCGACCAGGGCGGCGTCTCGCGTGGCGGCAACAACAACATCGTCCTGCGTGGCCTGAATGCCAATTCCGCCATCAACAACCGGGATGACCCCAGCAAGAGCAGCTCCACGGTTGCCACCTATCTCAACGACACGCCGGTCTTCTTCACCCTCTCGATGCTCGATATGGAGAGAGTGGAAGTCCTGCGGGGCCCGCAGGGAACGCTCTACGGTTCGGGCGCGATGGGCGGCGCGATCAAGTTCATCGCGCGCAAGCCCGACCTCGACGAGGGGCTGGGCGGCACGCTCGGCGCGGAAGCATCGGTCACGCAGGATTCCGGCAAGCTGAGCTATGGCGTCAACGGCGTCCTGAATATTCCGGTGACCAGCAATTTCGGGCTGCGGCTGGTGGGGAGTCAGGAGCGTTCGGGCGGCTTCATCGACGCGCTCGGGCGGGTGAAGCTCGACAGCAATGGCGTGGCCGAACGCGCCGTCGCCGACGATGTGGCGAGTGGCTACGTCCTGCTGCCCACGCAGCACGATACCAACACGACCAACCACTGGTTCGCCCGCGCCACGGCGCTTTACGAGCCGGTCAGCACCGTCAAGCTCTCCCTCACCTATCAGCATGACCACATCCATCAGGATGACGTGCAGCTTTCCTCTTTCGGCTTTGCCGGCGGGTCCGTGGATGCCAGCAGCGCCGGGTACAACAGCAAGTTCGGCAACGCGGCCGGCTGTCCGGCCCCCACGGCGGATGCCTATGGCTTCGTGCCGGTCGTCTGTCTGGGCGGCAACGGCGCCTGGATGAATGGCGCGACGGTCTATCCGGCGGCCGGCCGCAATCAGAACCTCACGCCGTTCGCGCAGCCCTTCACGCAGGATATCGACATCGTTTCGGGCGACATCGCGGTCGACATGGGGTTCGCGACCTTCACCTCCACGACCTCCTATTCCCGTGACGAGGAGGACTATACCCGCGATTCGACCGGCTTCATGTCGACCACGCAGCTTGCAGGCGCGTTTCCGGTCGCATCCCTTTACGGCTATTTCCCGCGCCTGCTGGTCTATGACCTGTTGCACCAGAAGCGCGAGATCTTCACGCAGGAAGCGCGCTTCCAGTCGAACTGGGACAAGCCCTGGGACTATGTCGTGGGCGGCTATTACGAGCATAACAGGCTGAAAGTGAATTCGGCCTCGCCCTGGCCCGGACTGAGCGAATTCTGCTCGGAGATCGATACCGGCACGACCTGCTTCGGCGTGCCGAACGTCACCAGCTACAATCCCGACCTGGGCGACCTCACCTTCACCGAGGATTCGCGGCAGACATTCACCGACAAATCGCTGTTCGGACAGCTCACCATCCATCCCACCGACGCCTGGCAGATCACTGGCGGGATACGGCATTTCTGGGAGAGTATCGATTTCACGTCGGTCCAGACCCTGCCCTTCTGCGGCCCCGACTGCGCGGACAGCGCGCTGGAGACGAGCAACCCCACGCTCTACAATCTCGGCGGGACCGTGGTGTCCAATGCGCTCGATGTCGACAAGACGATCTTCATGGCGAACACCTCCTATCTGATCGACAATCGCTTCACCGCCTATTTCACATTCTCGCAGGGCTTCCGCAGAGGAGGCATCAATCGCCTGCCGGCCAGCGGCTATCAGGCTTCCACGGCCGCCCTGCAGACCTTCCGGCCCGATTTCGCCGACAATTACGAGATCGGCTTCAAGGGCGTGGTCAATCCCATGCTGAGCTTCGATCTGGCGCTGTTCATGATCGACTGGAAGGATTTCCAGTTCCAGACGATCAGCGCGGCGGGCTACACGCTGACCGCAAATGGCGCCAAGGCGCGATCCAAGGGCATCGAACTGAGCGTCAATCTCCGCCCCGTCCGCGGGCTGGAGCTGAATGCCGGCTATGCCTATACGGACGCGAAATTGTCGAGCGACACGATCGTCTATGACTATAGCGCGGGTGAAGGCTCGGCGCTCACCGCGATCGCCTCTCTCGCCGAAGGGGATCGCATGCCCTCCGTGCCACGCCATTCGCTGACCCTCTCGGGCAACTATCATATGGCGCTGGGCAGCGGCGCGCTCGACTGGAATGTGAACGGCTCTTTCCGGAGCGGTTCCAAGGGCGATTTCAACGCGACCAGCGCGAGCTACATCGACCTTCCCTCCTTCTGGCTGTGGAATGCGGCCGTGGATTTCAAATCGGGCGGCGGATGGACGGCCGGGCTCTTCATCCGCAATATCTTCAATGCCGAGGGCATCACCGGCGGCCTGCCCTCGAGCGTCGTCGGCCCCACGAGCCAGGGCGCCTATATCACCCGGCCAAGGACCGCCGGCATCAGGTTGAGCTACGACTTCTGATCGAAAGGCGCTTTGCCCGCCCATCGGGCAGCGGCTAGGATGGGGCGCAATGGGTTCCCCCTCCCATCAGTCGCTGCTCGAGGCTCAAGGCACGGCGCTGGCACGCCGGGATTTCGCGACGGCAGAGCGAATGAGTCAGGCGCTGCTTGCCCAGGCGCCTGGCGATCCGCTCCACTGGATCGCTCTTGGGGAACTGCGTCTCGCTCAGGGCCGTGTGGGAGAGGCCGCCCGGGCGACGGCGCGCGCGGTGGCGCTCGCCCCGCATGATCCCGACATCGCGCTTCGCCATGCGCGCGCGCTGTTCGCGACGGGCGACCGGATAGCCGGTCTGGCCGCGCTTGACGCAGCAGCGGGGCGCGACGGGCTGGGAACGCCGCAGAACAGCCTGATCGGTGCGCTCTATGCGCAGGCCGAGCAACCCGGACGTGCCCTGCCATTTCTGCGCAAGGCGGCCGAGGCAGAACCGGCGAATGGGGCACATCTGTACAATCTGGCGGCCTGCCAACGCATGACGGGGGATTTCGAGAATGCCTGGCGCAATTGCGAGCGGGCCATTGCTTATGATCCCGACAATGGCGAGGCGGCCCTGCTGCGGGCCGACCTGAACCGCGTCATCAAGGCGCCGTCCAATCTGCCGGCCCTTCGCGACGCGCTTGAACGCTGTACCGATCGGGAGAATGAGATTTTCCTGCGCTTCGCGCTGGTGCGGGAAGCCGAAGACAGCGGGCAGCACGCCGAAGCGTTCGCGCAGGCGCTGGCGGGCAATCGGCTGAAGCGCCTTCGCCTGCGCTACGACGTGGCTGAAGACATCGCCGTGCTCGACACCTTGCGCCAGGCGCATGACCGCGAGGCCGTGATGCGCGCGGGGGAAGGGTGGCGCACATCGGCGCCGATCTTCGTCATGGGCCTCCCCCGCACCGGCACGACGCTCGTCGAGCGGATTCTTCTGGGGCACGATCAGATCAGGTCGGCAGGGGAGCCGCTCGCATTCGGCAAGGTCATGTCACGGCAACTGGCGGCCGCCGGCTTCCGCGGCGGCAAGGTCGATGCGATCCAACGCAGTCTCGGGCTCGACATGACGGTGCTTGGCAAGGCCTATGTCGAGGAGACGCGCGCGCATACGCAGGCCGACGCGCGCCATATCGACAAGCTGCCGCTCAATTATCTTTATGTGGGGCTGATCCGGGCGGCGTTGCCGGATGCGCGGATCATCCTCGTCGAGCGGGATCCCATGGACACGCTCTGGGCCATCTACAAGACGCTGTTCGCGGGCGCCTATCCCTTCGCCTACGATCTCGCGGAACTCGCGCAATATCAGCGGGCCCATGCGAAGCTCGTCCGGCACTGGCGCGCCGCATTCGGCGATGTCATCCTGCACGTGCGCTATGAGGATGTCGTGGCCGATCTCGAAGGCCAGGCGAGACGGATCGTCGCCTATTGCGGTCTCGACTGGCAGGCGCGCTGCCGCGCCTTCGAACGAGCGGCCGGCGCGTCGACCACCGCCAGCGCAGTGCAGGTGCGCATGCCGCTCTATTCCAATTCGGTCGGCTTGTGGCGGCGATATGAGGATCAGCTCATGGCCCATCTGCCGGCGGCGTGAGGCCGCTGGTGTCCGCCCGCGCGGCGAAAGGCCGGATCAGTCATATTGCGTGACGTCCAGATGATCGCGCAAATGCCGACCGGAATATTCCGTCCTGAAGAGGCCCCGGCGCTGCAGTTCAGGAACCACGCGTTGCGTGAAATCCTCCACGCCGGTGGGGTAATGCGTCGGAACCACCAGAAAGCCGTCACAGGCCTCGGCTTCGAGCCAGTCCTGCATCGTGTCCGCGATCGTCACGGGCGTGCCGACCATCTTCAGATAGGCGCCTTCGGCGAAGAAGCGCGCCGTCTGGAGGAGCGTCAGATTGTCGCGTCGCGCGACGGCCATGATCGTCTCGCGGAAGGACTTGCCGGCATTGGTCTCCGGCAGGTCGGGCAGGGGCCCGTTGAAGTCGAACCGTCGCAGGTCGAGCCCGCCGGCATGTTGCATGAGGTTACCGACGGCGATGTCCTCCGGAATGAGATCCCTCATCCGTTCACGCAGGGAGAGCGCCGCCTCATCGCTGTCGCCGACGATCGGTGTCATGCCCACGAGAATCTTTATCCTGTCGGGATTTCGACCGAAGCGCACGGCGCGGGCACGGATGTCTTCCCGGAACCGACGGCTCTGGTCCATGTCGCTCTGGAGCGTGAAGATGGCGTCGGCCGTGCGCGCGGCCAGCTCTCGCCCCGGTTCGGAGGCACCGGCCTGCAGGATCACGGGTCGTCCCTGGGGGCTTCGGCCCATGGTGAGCGGGCCGCGAACCTTGAAATGTTTTCCCTCATGCTCGAGGAAATGCATTTTTTCGATGTCGAAATAGATGCCGCTCTCCTTGTCACGGACCACGGCATCCTTTTCCCAGCAATCCCAGAGGCCCGTGACCACATCCACAAACTCGCTTGCGCGCTCGTAGCGCGCGGCATGCTCCATATGACTGTCGAGCCCGAAATTCTGGGCCTCGTTCTCGTTGAACGAGGTCACCATGTTCCAGGCCACGCGCCCATTGCTGATGAAATCGATCGCCGCAAATCGGCGCGCCAGATTATAGGGCTCGTTGTAAGTCGCGGTGGAGGTGGCGGCGAGCCCGATGCGGGTGGTCTTCATGGCGAGCGCCGGGAGCAGCATCATCGGATCGAAATGCATCGCCCGCGGATTGGCGGCCCCATAGGTGTCTCCCCGCAGAATGTCGTTGCTGCGGGGGACAGCCGTATCATCCTCGAAGAAGATGGCATCGAGCTTGGCGGCCTCGGCGAGTTGCGCCGCCCGGACATAATGATCGATGCCAAGATCGAATTCAGGCACCGCATCGGGCAGGCGCCAAGCGCCATAATGATAGCCGGGGAACAGGAAGAGCGCCAGGCGCAGCATTTTATCCGCCATTTCACCTTATCCGTATTTGCGAACCCTGTCGGGCGAGAGCCAGGGGCTATCATAATTGAATGTTGTCGACAATCGTCAATATGCGTCAAGTGGATCGGCGCGGGTGTGTCCCGAACCGCGGTGACCACGCGGAAATTCCCAGAATGCCCGACATCTGCGCTCAACTCCGGTGAAGTGGGCGGCAGAACACCGATCCGATAATTAACCTATATGGCACTTTCTGCTTGACAGCGCAACGCTGTTCGGCTAGAGAAAGGCAGGCTCGGAAATCGAGTCGCCGGCGCGGCGTTCGCCCACCTCTTCGAAACAGGCAATCAGCATCATGGATGGACAGGACGAATGCGCCGGGCCGGAGCGCGCATGGGCCGTCCCTCAGCCACGATGGAGCAAAGCGCTGGAAATGGCGTTTCTGGCTGCGCTGCGGTCGCATTGCGACGTGGTTTCCGCAGCCCGAAGCCTGGGCCTGAAGGTGACGCGCGTCCATGAGCGCCGGCGCCGCCACGCCGGATTCGCCGCAGCCTGGCAAATGGCGCTCGCCGATGGCTATGCGGAACTGGAATGGCGCCTGCTCGGACAGGCCCTGCTCGGTGCAGAAAGAACCGAAAAGGTTCATGATGCGAAGGGCAACGGCGTGGCCCGGATGAAGGCCGTGCATGGTCTCGATCCGGCGCATGGCTTGCGGCTCCTGCTGGCGCATCGCGCCGCCATGGAGGCGGCGCCCGGCGATGAAGCGGGGACTCTGCCGGATGGAGGCGAAGCGGCGCTGGGCCAGCGGCTGCGCGCGGCGATGGACGAAATCCGTTCGCGGCTCCTGACGTCGGCGGACGCGGGGCATGACGCACGAGTGACAGACTCACGAACGACAAACTCACGAAAGACAGGGGCATCCGAAGACCGATGACGGCATCCGACCATCCGCGAGCCGCGCCGGACGATCTGGCCGGTCTTTCCGATTTCGAGCTGATCGCGGCGCAGGCGGAGGACCTGCGCGAGCGGCTGGTGCGGGAACTGGGCGAGGATGCGGTCGACTGGTTGCGACGGAACTGGCGCGGCCGCGCCCGGCCCGGCCAGCTCCCGCCGGGGGAGGACTGGTTCATCTGGCTGATCCTGGCGGGGCGCGGCTTCGGCAAGACCCGCGCGGGCGCGGAATGGGTTCGCGCGATCGGCGAGGCCGACGGGTCCGCCCGCATCGCGCTGGTCGGCGCCACGCTGCAGGAAGCGCGCGCCGTGATGGTGGAGGGCGAGAGCGGCCTCCTCGCGATCGCGCCGGCCGCGCGCCGGCCGCACTGGTTCCCCTCGCGCCGGCTGCTGAGATGGCCGGGCGGCGCCATCGCGATGCTCTATGGCGCGGCCGATCCCGAGACGCTGCGCGGATCGCAGCATAGTCATGCATGGGCGGACGAGATCGCGAAATGGCCGCGCGCCGTGGCGGCCTGGGACAATCTGCTGATGGGCCTGCGGCTCGGCGCGCGGCCGCAGATCGTGGCGACCACAACGCCGCGCCCGGTGGCGCTCATCCGCAGGCTGGTCAACGATCCGGCGGTCGCGGTGACACGCGGGCGGACGCAGGATAATCGCGCGGCGCTTCCGCCTGCCTTCCTCGCGGAAATGACGCGCAGCTACGCGGGCACGCGGTTGGGCGCGCAGGAACTGGAGGGGGCGCTGATGCTCGATCTGGAGGGCGCTCTCTGGACGCATGCGCTGCTGGACGGCTGCCGGCTTTCCGGTCCGCCGCCGGCGCACGAGCAACTGAAGCGCGTGGTGATCGGGGTCGACCCGCCGGCGGGCGAACATGGCGACGCCTGCGGCATCGTGGTCGCCGGGCTGGATGACGAAGGGCGCGCCATCGTGCTGGACGACGCGACCGTGACGCGGGCCAGCCCGGAACGCTGGGCCCGCGCCGTCGCGCGCGCGGCCTGGCACTGGCGCGCGGACCGGATCGTCGCAGAGGTGAACAATGGCGGGGCGATGGTGGGCGCGGTGCTGCGGGCGGCCGACATCGCGCTGCCCCTGCGGCTCGTCCATGCCTCGCGAGGCAAGAGCGCGCGCGCCGAGCCCATCGCGGCCGCCTATGAAACGGGCAAGGTTCGCCATCGCGTTCGGTTCGCCGCACTTGAGGACCAGCTTTGTGGACTGCTGGCCAATGGCGGCTATGAAGGACCGGGCCGGTCACCCGATCGCGCGGATGCGCTCGTCTGGTGTCTCACGGATCTGCTGCTCGGCCATGCGGGTCCGCCCGGTTTGAGGCGTCTGTGAAATCAGGCGCCAAGTATCGATGCGAATCGCTTGCTTTTGGTCCCTGATGAGCGGACGATCCGCAACAGGAGTGCCGGGCGGAGTATTCCCGGATGGAAGATATTCTTAAAAGGATCGCCAGTGCCCCTAGTCTGCCGCTTCTGTGGCGGCAGATGACGCGCTATTTCGGACGCCACGGTTTCGCGGCAGTCAGCTATTACTGGGTACGGGCGACCACGCATTTGCCCGCCACCATGCCGCTCCAATATGGTTTTTCCAAAGAAGAGATCGAACTTTATCTTTCGCTGGACTTTCAACGGCTCGACATCGTTCCGCGTGCCGCGCTCGCGGCCGGCATGCCGATCCGGTGGAGCACGGTGTGGCAGCACAGCGAACTGACTGTCGAGGAACGCACCTTCCTGGAGACGATGCGCGGCATCGGCTTCTCCGACGGCTTCTCCCTGCCCTGCTATGGCCCCAACAGTCGCAACGCCGTGGTGGGGGTCAGCAAGATAAAGCCCGGGACCGACATCAGCGCGGGCCACATGACCCTCATCCATTTCGCCGCGCAGGCCGCGCATCTGAGGATATGCGCCCTGTTCGCGGACGAGACCACGCGGGATCGGCAGCTTTCCACCCGCGAGAAGGAGATTCTCGACTGGGTGGCGCGCGGCAAGAGCAACAATGTGATCGCCGAGATTCTGGCGATCTCGCCGGGGACGGTCGACACCTATATGCGCCGCATCTACGAGAAGCTGGACGTCTCGGACCGGACCTCGGCGGCGGTGAAGGGCGTGGGACTGGGGCTTATCGCGGCCTAGGGCGGATCGACATTCAGGTCTGGCGGCCTGCAAATGGGGCTTTCCTGCTTCCGCTGCTCACGGACCTTAAAAGTCCGCTGCGCGCCGGGTCACGCAAAACCACCATTTACGCCTCGCCATCTCCTGAATGTCGATCCGCCCCAGGCGGCGCGGGCGTGATCGCGCATGCGGTTTCGGGCGGCCCCGGGGGACGGGGCTCGAACGGTTGGTTCCTTCAGGGGCAGAGCGGAGCCGCGGGCCTGACCCGGCGTGTATCGCGTGCGGGCCGGGTGCCCCTTGCTGCATTTCAGGATGAAGAGCTCGAGACTCCCGCGTCCTGTCCCTGCCGGGAAGGACGCGGGCCGAGCAAGCTTGCCCGCTGATTTCCGCGCCGTCCCCGTGATGGCGTCGTCATTTTCCAATCCCTGAGAGGGAGACGTTCATTGAAATGGTTCGGACGCAAGGACGCGGCGCCGCCGTCGCGCCCGCCGCTGGCACGTGCCTGGATCGGCCTCGGCTGGCCGGGGGCCGGTCATTGGCCGCATGATTATGAAGCGCAGCTTCGCGCCGCCATGCTCGCCAATCCCGTGGCGCAGCGCGCGGTGCGGCTGGTCAGCGAGGCGGCGGGCAGTATCGCGCTGACGGGATCGGCCCGCGCGCCGGATGACGCGAGACGCGCGCTCGCGCTGGTGGCGCGCAGGTCGGCGGGCCAGAATCTGGTCGAGACACTCGCGGCGCATCTGCTCCTCCACGGCAATGCCTATGTGCAGATCGGCCATGGCGCGGACGGCGAGGCGGTCAACCTCTATGCGCTGCGGCCGGACCGCGTGACGATCGAGCAGGATGCGCAGGGCTGGCCCGTCGGCTATCGCTACAGGGCGGGAGAGCGGCACATGCTCTATGCCGGCGAGGATGCGGGCGGCCGCACCGCCGTCATCCACCTCAAGGCGCTCAATCCGGTCGACGACCATTACGGGCTGGGCTGCCTCGGCGCGGCGGCGGGCGCCGTGGCGATCCACAATGCGGCGACGCAGTGGAACAAGGCCCTGCTCGACAATGCCGCCCGTCCCTCCGGGGCGCTGGTCTATGATCCCAAGGATGGCGGCGTCATGTCGCCCGACCAGTTCGACCGGCTGCGCGCCGAACTGGAAAGCGTCTTCCAGGGCAAGGACAATGCGGGCCGCCCGATGCTGCTGGAAGGCGGGCTTTCCTGGCAGGCGATGAGCCTGTCCCCGCACGACATGGATTTCGTGGAACTGAAGGCGGCGGCGGCGCGCGACATCGCGCTCGCCTTCGGCGTGCCGCCGGTGCTGGCGGGCCTGCCGGGGGACAGCACCTATGCCAATTATCGCGAGGCCAACAAGGCGCTCTGGCGACAGACCGTGCTGCCGCTGGCCGACAAGATCCTCGGCGGGCTGGCGCAGGGACTGGCCGACCGGATGCCCGGCCTGTGCCTGCAGGTGGACCTCAACCGGATCGCGGCGCTGGCGGACGAGCGCGGCCAGCTCTGGGACCGGGTCGCGGCGGCCGACTTCCTCTCGCGCGCGGAGAAGCGCGCCATGCTGGGGCTGGAGGCCGAGGCGCAGTGAGCCGGAGCATGAAGGCCGACATGAACGGGGGCGCGCTGCGCTTCGCCGGCTATGCGGCGATCTTCGGGCGGGTCGACAATGGCGGCGATGTGATCGCGCCGGGCGCCTTCGCGGCGAGTCTGGTGCGGCGGCCGGCCCATGATCTCCCGCTGCTCTGGCAGCACCGGCCGGACCAGCCGATCGGCACGATCGAGACCGTGGCGGAGGATGCGCGCGGCCTGCGCGTCATCGGCCGGCTGGACGAACGGTCCGTGGCGGGACGCGAGGCGGCGGCGGCGTTGCGCGGCGGCGCGCTGGACGGGCTTTCCTTCGGCTATCGGGTCGTGGCCGCGCACGGCACGCAGCCGCGCCGGCTGGAGGCGCTCGATCTGGTGGAGGTGAGCCTGGTCACGCACCCCATGCAGCCCCGCGCCCGCGTGCATGCGGTGGAATGAGCCCTTGCTCCCGGGCGCGGGCGAGAGCCGACGGCAGCGATTTGTCGGGGCCTTCGGGCCCCTTTTCTTTTGAACGGCAGGAGACGTGAACCATGGTGGAAGTGAAGGCCGATGCGCTGGAGGAGAGCTTTGACGCGATCCTGCAGGCGGACAGGATCGCGGGCATCGAGGCGCGGATGGACGCGCTCGACGCCACGATGAAGGCGCAGACGGCGCGGGCCGCCCGCCCGCCGCTCGATGGCGCCAAGGGCAGCGAGGCGGACCCGGCGCGGGCGGCCTTTGCCGAGCGCTATCTGCGGCGCGGGATCGAAGCAGGCGTGGAGCTGAAGAGCTTCTCCGGCGCGACCGGCGGCAGCGGCGGCTATGCCGTGCCGCGCGAGATCGACCAGATGATCGAGGTCGCGCTCAAGGCGATCTCGCCGATCCGTGGCATCGCCAATGTGGTGCGCACCGGTTCGGCCGGCTATCGCAAGCTGGTGACGACCGGCGGCGTCGTTTCGGGCTGGGCCTCGGAAACCGGCGCGCGTCCGGAGACGGCGACGCCGACGTTCCAGGAAATCGCGCCGCCCTCGGGCGAACTCTATGCCAACCCCTCCGCCAGCCAGGCGATGCTGGACGATGCGCAGTTCGACGTCGAGAGCTGGCTGGCCGGCGAGATCGCGCAGGAGTTCGCGAAGGCGGAAGGCGCGGCTTTCGTCAGCGGCAACGGCACGAACAAGCCCAAAGGGTTCCTCACCTATGCCACCACCGGCGAGACGGATGCGACCCGCGCCTTCGGCACGCTGCAATATGTGGCCTCCGGCTTCTCGGGCGGGTTCCCGGCGAGCAATCCGCAGGACAAGCTGATCGACCTCGTCCAGGCGCTCAAGGCGCCCTATCGGCAAGGGGCGGCGTTCGTGATGAATTCGGCGACGCTCGCGCGCATCCGCAAGTTCAAGACGAGCGACGGCGCGTTCCTGTGGCAACCCTCGATGAGCGCCGGGGCGCCGGCCACGCTGCTCGGCTATCCGGTGATCGAAGCCGAGGACATGCCGGACATCGCGGCCGACAGCCTCTCCATCGCGTTCGGCAATTTCGCCCATGGCTATGTGATCGCCGAGCGCAGCGAGACCAGCATCCTGCGCGATCCCTTCACCAACAAGCCGTTCGTGCATTTCTATGCGGTCCGGCGGATCGGCGGCGCCGTGGCGAACAGCGAGGCGATCAAGCTGATGAAGTTCGCCGCATCCTGAGCGGATGAGCGAACCCGCGCCATGCCGGTCATTCCCCGCCGGCATGGCGCCCTTCTTCCGACGGCCAGCGGCGAAAGGCCAAGATGATGATCGTGACAATCGACAAGGGCGGACCGCTCGCGGTGCCGCTGGCCGACCTCAAGGCCTATCTCGGGATCAGCCTGGATAGCGAGGATGCGTTGCTGACCGACCTTCTCCGCAGCGCGACCGAAGCGGCCGAGCGCTTTATCGGACATTTGCTGGTCGCGCGCGCGGTGGACGAAATCCTGAATGTCCGGCGGGACTGGCAGGCCCTCGCCGCCCGGCCGGTGCAAAGCATCACGGCCGTCCTCGGCATCCCGGCGGAAGGACCGGAATTTCCCCTGCCGGTCGAGGATTATGCCATCGACATCGACGCCGCGGGCAAGGGCTGGCTGCGCGTGATGAACGGCGGCGCGGCGGGGCGCCTGCGGGTGACCTATCAGGCCGGCCTTGCGAGCGACGAAAGCGGCGTGCCGGACGCGATCCAGCACGGCATCGTGCGGCTGGCCGGCGAATGGCATGGGCGGCGGGAAGGGCTGGAAGGCGAACTGCCGGCCTCGGTCGCCTCTCTCTGGCGGCCCTGGCGGCGGATGCATCTGGCATGAGCGGCGCGCTCGTCATCCGCGCCGCGATCCATGCAGCGCTGAGCGCCGACGCCGGGCTGCTGGCGCTCGTCAACCAGATCAGCGACAGAACCCCGGCCAGGGCGAGCGCGCCATGGCTGATGCTGGGCGACGGCGTGGCGACAGGCTGGGGCGCGCGGGATGTCGACGGCGTGACCCTGCGCCAGCCGATCCGGCTCGACGTGCGCGGGGACGACTTCGCGCACGTGACGGCGATCATGGCCCGGCTGGGCGCGGTGCTGGATCAGATGGATGCGGATCTGGGCGACTGGCGCTTGACCAGCCTCCGCCCGGAGCGAACGCGCGCCGCGCGCCGGCCGGGCGCCTGGCGCATCGAGGTCGACTATCTCGTGCGGGCCGCGCGGCAGCATTGACCGCGCAAAAAATCCTCCCCCTTTCGGGGGAGGATCAGGATCATGCCGATACGCCTTGCGATCAGGCGAAGCGGACGACGGCCTTGCGACGACGCAGGACCGCGCCGGCAAAGGCGAAGCCGCCAATCATCATGGCCCAGGTCGCCGGCTCCGGCACGCCGGGATTGCCCGGCGTCGAATCGCCGAAGGTGATGTTGTCATAGCCGGTCTGGTTGGCGGTGCCGCCGAAGTCGATCGACATGGCAATGCCGTCGAAGGCAACGCCGATCGCCGAGAAGTTGCAGAAACCGCCGTTCGGATCACCCTGGCAATTCTGGTCGTACTGCGCTTCCAGATCGATCGTGCCGAGCACATTGCCGGTCCCGTCGAGGCCGTCATAGACGGTCACGGTCGCGGCGGTGGACGAAGTATAATAGAAGGAGAAGCCGGTGTCGAAACCGCCGGGCACGTTCAGGATCGCGTTGTTGGCATCCAGAAAGAACATGATGGTGTTCGGGGACGGCTCATTCGCGAAATTGCCGTTGCCGCCGTCATCCGCATCGACCAGCGCCAGGGTTTCCGGCGAGAAGAGATAGGTCGGCGCATAGAAATCGCCCACCGGATTGTAATCGCCGATGCCTTCGAAGGTCAGCACGGTCACGGCGCCGGCAGGTGCAGCGGCGGCGCCCATGAGGGCGATGGCGGCGGTCGTCAGATATTTGAGGTTCATCATTTTGCTCCCACAAAAAGGTCGAACCGAACCATTTGCTGGAACAGCGGGTCGATCCGACAGATACGTCCAATCCGATCCCGGCAGGCAGGATCAGCAGCGTATTCGAACCAACTTGCTGTGCGGATGATGTCCCCGCCAGGCGACCCTTTTCGGGATCGATGCGCTGACACCGCCTATCTCAGAATCGCCCGGGAAAGTCACTCGCGAATTTACCATTTCCGACCGGCACTGTCCCGGAGCGGAGCAGGTGACCGCGCGGGCCGGGCGCCCGGCATGTCAAAATCCCAATCCGAGAAAGGACTTATCCATGGCAGTGGAAAAGGGCAGCGCGTTCCTGCTCAAGATCGGCAACGGCGAGGAGCCGGTGAGCTATGCGACGATCGCCGGGCTTCGCACCACGCAACTTTCCGTGAATGGCGAGGCGGTGAACGTGACGAGCAAGGATTCGGGCGGATGGCGGCAATTGCTGCCCGGCGCAGGCGTCCGCTCGGTGAGCGTCTCGGGCGCGGGGATCTTCACCGGATCGGCGGCCGAGACGCGGCTGCGCGATCATGCGCTGGCCGGCGCGATCGACGATTATGAATTGAGCTTCGAAAGCGGCGAGCGGCTGCGCGGACGCTTCCTCGTCACCCGCCTCGACTATGCCGGCGACTATGATGGCGAGCGCAGCTACACGCTGAGCCTTGAAAGCTCCGGCGCTGTGACGGCGCTGTGAGCGGGGCCAACCCGGTGCGCGGGGAGGCGGCCCTGACGCTCGACGGCGTCGCCCTGACGGTGCGGCCGAGCTTCGCCGCGCTGGTGGCCGCTGAGGCGGAACTGGGCTCGCTCATCGCGCTGGTCGAGCGCGCGGGCGAAGGGCGACTGGCCCTGTCCGAAATGGCGGCGCTGCTGTGGCATTGCCTCGCCGCGCGGCCGGACGGCTGGACGCGCGAGCGCTTCGGCGAGGCGATCCTGAGGGGCGGCATCAATCATGCCCTGCCGGCGGTGCGGACGATCCTGCGCCAGTTGCTCATGGGCGGGTCGTGACCTTCGCGGACGCGGCGCGACTGCTCGCGGGACAGGCCGGGCTGCTGCTCGGCTGGCGACCCGAGGAGTTCTGGCGCGCGACGCCCGACGAACTGAATGACGCCCTCGCGCCATTAACGGCGATGGGCGGGACCGGGCCCGCCATGCCCGATCCCGCCACGCTGACCCGTCTGAAGGAGATGCATCCCGATGAATGAACTGGACGAGATGAGCGCGGACCTTGGCGGACTGACCGGCGAGATCGCCGCGATGCGCGCCGAACTGGAAGGCCCGCTGGTCGCCAGCGCGGACCGGGCGGGGCGCGCGATCGAAACCGGCCTGCTGCGCGCGGTGCGCTCCGGCAAGCTCGGCTTCGAGGATCTGGGACGCATCGCCATGTCCGTGCTGTCGCAGATCGCCGCCAGTGCGGTCCGAACCGGCCTCGGCGCGATAACGGGGAGCGGTTCGGGCGGGCTGCTCGGCATCGGCGCGTCGCTGCTGACGGGCGCACTGGGCCTGCCGGGGCGCGCGACCGGCGGCCCCGTCGCCCCGGGCCGCGCCTATCTGGTGGGCGAGCGCGGGCCGGAAATCTTCCTGCCGACCAGCGCGGGGCAGGTCCTGCCGGGAGCCGGCGCGGGTCCGGCGCGCAATGTGCAGGTCTCCATCGCGATCAGCGGGCAGGGGACGGACGCGCCGCGCGCGCTCGCGCGCAGTGCCCGGCAGGTGGCACGGACGGTGCGCGCCGCGCTGGCGGAATAGGCCGGGCCGCCCGTTCGCTTTCGTCGAGGCTCCTGACGGGGCCGTTTCTCGCACCATGGGGATTTTTTCATGCCGCATTGGCTCGCCAGCGCACGCCGCGATCAGGAAAGCGGCTTCGTCAAGCGATTCACGCCGCCCTGCTGGAGGGTGAATTTCCCGCGCCCGATGATGGCTTCGGTCGTCACGCTGGGCACGGACGGGCTGCGTGCCGATGCCGTGTTCCACACCTCGGGCGACCTGGCCGGGCTCATCTGGGACAGCGTGGACGAATGGGATCATCCGCTGCTCCGCTATGAGACGAAGCGGGACTATTCCGGTTGCCGGCTGAGCTTCCGGTGGCGCAGCGCGGGCGTGAAGCCGCTCGACATGCCCCATGGGCCGACGCTCACCATCGAGGGGCGGGATGCGACCGGAGAGGCGCGGGCCTGGTATGTGCGCCTGTGGAACTACGCATCGGGCGACCCCGAGGACGCGCACATCACGCTCGATTTCGATGCGCTCGTGGCCGGCTATCTGCTGCCGGACGAGGCCGATCCCGTCCATGTGAAGGATGTCGACCGGCTGTTCATCTCGCTGGCCCCGGAGGCCTATGACGAAGGCGACACGATCTTCCCGGCCGGCATCGAAGGCTGGGCGGAGCTGACCGAGCTGTGCTGCGAGGGGTCCGGCTCGGTGCTGGAGATCGGCGAGGCGATGGTGCCCGAGCACGGCTTCTCCATCGCGACCGGCTATGACGACGCCTATAACCAGACACCCGAGCGCATCCTTCGTCAGGCGCTGGCGCTCGGCTATCGCGGGGCGATCAATCATTATGTCGGCATGAGCCACTATATGCGGCTCGCGCCTGTCGGCGGCGGCGACTATCGCGTCGATGTCGCGGGCGGCGCGCTGAACGGGCCCTGCCTGCGCTGGCATGCTGATCTGGCGGCGCGCTGCGGGATGCTCGGCTTCGGGCTGATCCTGTCGCTCTCCTTCGAGCTGTTCGATGCCTATTGCCCCGACGCCTGGAAGCAGCGTGCCCGGGATGGCGCGCCGGCGCTGACCGGCTGGACGCCGCCCTCGACGCTGCTCTCGCCCGCCCATGCGGACGCGATGGATTATCTCCAGACGGTCGCCCGCGCCTTCGCGGCGCTGGCGCGGGAAGCCGGGCTTGCCGTCCGCTTCCAGATCGGCGAGCCCTGGTGGTGGGTGACGCCGGACGGCCGCCCCTGCCTCTATGACGATGCCGCGCGGGCGGCGCTGGGCGGCGCGCCCGTGGACATCCCAAGTGTGCGCGCGCCGCTCGATCCGGCGCAAGTCGCGCTGCTCGACGCGGCCGGAACCCTGCTGGCGGGGGCGACCGCAGCGATCCGCGACACCGTTCGGGACGAGGCGGGCGACGCGGAATTGCTGCTGCTGGTCTATCTGCCGTCGGTCCTCGATCCCGCCGCCCCGGAGATCAGACGGGCCAATGTGCCGCCGGGCTGGGCGGCGCCCGCCTTCGACCGGCTTCAGGTCGAGGATTATGACTGGGTCACCGAAGGACGGACGGCGCTTTCGGCGCGGGGCCGGGACGAGATCGCGGGCCGGCTCGGTTATGCCGGGGAGGACTGGCACTATCTCGCCGGCTTCGTGGCCGCCGGGCGGGATCCCGCCCAGACGCGCCAGGACTGGTCGCGCATCACGGCCGCCGCCGAGGCGGCGCAAGGCCGGGGCCATGCCGCGACCTTCATCTGGGCGCTGCCGCAAGTGGCGCGCGACGGCTTCACCCTCTTCGACCTTGCCGGGGACAGCGACATGCAGGCTTTCGACGATCTCCTCTTTCCGCTCGACATCGGCCGGCAGGCGCAGGTCGCGCCGACCTTCTCGACGCGGATCATCGAGACGGTGTCGGGCCATGAGCAGCGCAGCACCCAATGGGCCGACGCGCGCCTGTATTTCGATGCCGGGCCGGGCATCCGTTCGGAAGCGGATATCGCCACCCTGATCGCTTTCTTCAGGGCCCGGCGCGGCGCGGCCCGGGGCTTTCGCTTCCGCGATCCCTACGACCATGGCTCGGCCGGGCCGGACGCGGCGTCGGGCCCGGTGGATCAGGTGATCGGAACAGGAGACGGCATCGCCACCAGCTTCATGCTGTGCAAGGCCTATGGGACGGGCGATGCGACCCAGGTGCGACCCATCAGCCGGCCGGTGGAAGGGTCCATCCGCATCGCCGTCGACGGCACGGAGCAGCTCTCCGGCTGGCAGCATCTGGGCGGCGGCGAGATCGCATTCGATGTGCCGCCCGCGTCCGGCGCGCCGATCAGCGCGGGTTTCCTGTTCGACGTGCCGGTGCGCTTCGGGGAGGACCGGCTGGAGATCGACCGCGAGACGTTCGCGGCCGGTCTCGTTCCCTCCGTGCCGCTGGTGGAGATTCGCGAATGAGCGCGGTGGCGGACATGCTGGCCCGGCCGCTCTGCGCCTTCGCCTTCTGCTGGCGGCTGGAGCGGCGCGACGGGATCACGCTCGGCCTCACGAGCCATGACCGGCCGCTGGAGGTGGACGGGCTGGCCTATCGGCCTGTCCCGTCGATCACGCCGAGCGCCCTCCAGCAAAGCGGGGAAGGCGCCGCCGATCTGATGGACATTGGCGGCGGGCTCAGCTCCGCGGCGATCAGCGAAGCCGACCTCGACGCGGGGCGCTGGGATGGCGCGGCCGTGGCCCTTCACCTGACCGAATGGACCGCGCCCGGCGCGCTCTGGATCGAACTGGTGCGGGGCCGGCTCGGCGGCATCGAACGGCAGGGAAGCGCATATTCCGCGACCTTGCAGGGGGCGGCGACGCTGCTGGATCGCCCCGTGGCGCCGGTCACCAGCCCGACCTGCCGCGCACGGCTGGGCGACAGGGCCTGCCGCGTCGACATGCGGCAGCACGCCCGGATCGGCACGATCGAAAGCGCGGAGGGTGAGGCGCTCGTCTTTTCCGGGCTGACGCCGGGCCTCTATCCGATGGGATCGGTGCGCTGGCTGGGCGGCGCGAATTGCGGATTGACCCAGGCCATTCTGGATCAGGACGGCGACACGCTGTTCCTCGACGAACCGCCGCCCTTCGCGGCGGCGCCGGGCACGCGCGCAATGCTGGCGGAAGGCTGCGACAAGCGCCTCGCGACCTGCGCCGCACGCTTCGGCAATGCCGCCAATTTCCGGGGCGAGCCATTCCTGCCGGGCATGGATCTCCTCACCCGCTATCCGGGAGCGTGACGATGGGCACAGGAGAACGGATCGCCGCGGAGGCGCTGGCGCTGGTCGGCGCGCCGTTCCGCCTCAGGGGGCGGTGCGCGGCGACGGGGCTCGATTGTGTCGGCCTGGCGCTGCTCGCCGCGCAGCGGGCCGGCATCCGGATCGACCCGCCGCCCGGCTATGCGCTGCGCGGCATGGCGGACGGGCGCGCCACGGAGCTGCTGACGCGATCGGGCTTCCGGCCCGTCCTTTCGGCTTCGCCCGGCGACCTGATCCTCGTGCGGACCGGCGCCCTGCAGCTCCATCTGATGATCCGCGCCGGGCGCGGTGTCGTCCATGCCCATGCCGGCTTGCGGCGGGTCGTGCTGATGCCGGGCGCCATCGGCTGGCCGGTGCTGGGGTGCTGGCGATTTCCTCCCATCGAAAGCGATTAGGCTCATGGCGACACTTGTTCTCACCGCCGTCGGCACAGCGGTCGGCGGACCGATCGGCGGCGCCATCGGCGCGTTGCTCGGACAGGGGATCGACGCGCGCATCTTCCGTCCGGCCGGGCGCGAAGGGACGCGGCTGAGCGACCTTCAGGTCCAGACGTCGCGCTATGGCGCCCGCATTCCCCGCATCTACGGGACCTTGCGGGTGGCCGGAACCGTGATCTGGTCGACCGATCTTCAGGAAAGCAGCGAGACGGACGGGGGCGGCAAGGGCCAGCCGAGCGTGACAAGCTACAGCTATTCCGCGAGTTTCGCAGTGGCGCTTTCCGCGCGGCAGGCCGGCGATGTCGGCCGCATCTGGGCCGACGGCAACCTCCTGCGCGGCACCGCCGGCGATTTCAAGTCGCCGGTGGGGGCGTTCCGCTTCTATCCGGGGAGCGAGGACCAGCCGGTCGATCCGCTCATCGCCGCCGCGGTGGGGATCGATCAGGCACCCGCCTGCCGGGGTTGCGCCTACGCCGTCTTCGAGGACCTGCAGCTCGCGGATTTCGGCAACCGGATCCCCTCGCTCACCTTCGAGCTGCGCGCCGATGCTCTGGCGCCGGATTTTTCCGACATTCTTTCCGATCTTGCCGGATCCCCCGCAGAGATCACGGGCGCGGACGATGCGCCGCGCCTGTCCGGCTTCGCGGCCGAGGGCGACAGCCTGCGCGAAGCGAGCGCCGCGATCGTGGCGGTCCACGGCCTGCAATGGCATGAGCAGGGCGGACGGCTGGGGCTGACATCCGGCATCCCGGCGGACGTCGCCCTGGAGACCGGGCAGGCGCTGCGCTCCGTGGACGGGGAGAGCGTGCCCGAGATGCGCATGAGCCGCGCGCCGATCGAGACGGTTCCCGTCCGCCTCTCGATCCGCCATCACGATCCGGCGCGGGACTATCAGGTGGGCATCCAGGCGGCGGAGCGGCCGGGCCCCGGGACGGACGTCACCGAGCTTGATTATCCGGCCGCCCTCCCGGCAACCGACGCGCAGGACTTCGCCGGCCGTGCCCTGCGTCGCGCGATGCGGCGCCGGACGACGATCCAGTGGCCAGCCGGCTGGTCCGCGCTCGCGCTGGGCATCGGCGATGTCGTTTCGGTGGTGGGGACACCCGGCCTCTGGCTCGTCGAGCGGCGCGACTGGGAGGACATGGCGGTGCGGCTGACGCTGCGCGCCTGGACGCTCGCCAGTCGCTCGGGTGGAGGGGGCGGCGACCCGGGGAACCCGGTGCTGGAGCCGGACCTCGTGCAGGGGGCGACGCAACTGGCGATCGTCGAGATGCCGCCCGATGGCATCACACTCTCAACCACGCCGATCGTGCGCGTGGCCGCCACGGGCGCGGATGCGGGCTGGCGCCGGGCGGCGCTGCTGCGCTACCGGCCCGAAGCCGATGCCGCCGAGCCCGCCGGCCCCACCGCGCCGCGCGCGGTCATCGGCATTGCGCAGACCGTGCTGGGCACCGGCGCGGCATGGCGGCTGGACCGGCAAAGCCATGTCGAGATCGCGCTCGTCAACGCCGATGACGCATTGATCGCGGTTTCCGACGACCAGCTTCTTGCCGGCGCGAACCGGGCGATGCTCGGCGAGGAAATGCTCCAGTTCGGTGCTGCCGAACGCATCGGGCCGGCGCGCTACCGGCTGTCCCGGTTCGTGCGCGGGTGGCACGGCACGGAATGGGCCTGCGCCGGTCATGCCGTCGGCGAGCCCTTCGTCCTGATCGAGGACACGCGGCTTGCGCCGGTGGCGATCGATCCCGGCGATCCGGGGACGGTTCTCGACATCCGCGCGATCGGGCCGGGCGATCCCGTGCCGGCGGGCGCGACGCGCCTGATCGACGGGCGGGCGATGCTTCCCCTGTCGCCGGTGCATGGCCGCGCGACAATCCTGCCGGGCGGCGACCTGTCGCTCCGATGGCAGCGACGGAGCCGGCTGGGCTGGACATGGCCGGACGGGGGCGACACGCCGCTCGGCGAGGAGCGGGAGCGTTATGTGCTGAGTGCGCTGGCGGGCGGGGTGGTGCTGCGGACCTGGGAGGTGACGACCAACGCCGCCCTCTACGGGGCCGAGGCGCTCGCGGCGGACCGTGCTCTGGCCGGCGATCTGCCGCTGATCGTCGAAGTCCGCCAGCAAGGCACATGGGGACGCGGCAGGCCGCTGCAATTGCCGATCGCGTGACGATGATTGAACCGGAAACGACGGAGAAACAATGTCATGACTGCAACGAGTCGATGCGACTTGCCATTGCTGGCCGCGGGTCAGGCCCAGAAGGAACTGACTCATAACGAGGCGCTCGCCCTGCTGGACCTCATCGTCCAGTCCGGGGTCGAAAGCGCGGACCTGTCCGATCCGCCCGGCAGCCCGATGCCGGGGCAGTGCTGGATCGTCGCGGACGATGCGACCGGAGCATGGGCGGGGCAGGAAAGGGCCTTGGCCGGCTGGACCGAGGCCGGATGGCTGTTCGCCATGCCCGGTGAAGGCTGGCAGGCCTGGGTCGCGGATCGCGGGCATCCGGTGCGATTCGATGGCGCGGCCTGGCAGGACACGCCTGCACGCGGCGACGGCTATTATATCGGGGGGGAACGCGTGGTGGCGGCCAGACAGACCGCCATCGCCGACCCGGACGGGGGCGGCGCACCGGACCCGCAGGCACGCGAAGCCATTACCGCGATCCTCGCCGCCCTTCGCGCGCACGGACTGATCGCAAGCTGACGGACCGTCAGGTCAAAGTCCTTTCGAGTTCCCTACCTTCAAAATTGAGCAGAAAGCTGCGACATTTCGGCAACAGGCAGCTATTGCGCGCTTGAATATCCGTCGGCGCAATATTACACCGGCAACGCAGCATTTTGCGACCTTAATTTGAAAGGGGAAAGAGTATGCGGAAGCTTGGCCTTGCCATAGCGCTCGCGTCGACCGCGATGGCCTCGCCGTCGCTCGCCAAGGACAAGTCCTGGTACGTTGGTGCCGATATCGGCCTTCTTATTCCGGAGGATTCGACCACGCACCGCGACGATGGCGTCACGATCACGACGCCGCACGCCAAGGGCTACGACGCCGCCGGTTATGTCGGTTACGATTTCGGTGGTTTCCGGCTTGAGGCCGAATATTCGCACAAGAAGGCGGATAACAAGCAGTCCATGTACTCCGATCTCGACGGCTATCTGCCGGGCGGGATGATGCGCGTGGACAGCCTGATGCTGAACGGCCTGCTGGACTTCGGTCCCGATGATGGCCTGCAGGGCTTCATCGGCGGCGGTGCAGGCGTGGCGCGCTCGAAGATCTCGCTGCCTGATACGCGCGATTCGGACAGCGGCTTCGCCTGGCAGATCCTGGCCGGCATTCGCTATCCGGTGACGGACAATGTCGATGTGTCGCTGAAGTATCGCTACTTCAACCACAACAACATCGATCTGCGGAACGTGTTCGGTGAGGGTGAATCCACCAAGCTCCAGACCCACAGCTTCCTGATCGGTCTGGCGTATAATTTCGGCGCGCCGACGCCGCCGCCCCCGCCGCCGCCTCCCCCGCCGCCTCCGCCGCCTCCGCCTCCGCCGCCGCCTCCCCCGCCGCCTCCGCCGGTGGTTCAGTGCGCGCCGGGGCCGTACATCGTGTTCTTCGAGTGGGATAGCGCCGACATCACGCCGGATGCTGCCTCGATCCTCGACAATGCGGTTTCGGCTTATGCGAACTGCGGCAATGCGCAGGTCATGCTGGCCGGCCACGCCGACAAGTCGGGCTCGCCGCGCTACAATGTGGGCCTGTCGGCTCGCCGTAACGCGTCGGTGAAGGCTTATCTGACGGCCCACGGCATCCCCGATGGCGTGATCTCGTCCGAGGCCTTCGGTGAGTCCCGTCCGCGCGTCGAGACGGCCGATGGCGTTCGCGAACTCCAGAACCGTCGCGTGGAAATCACCTACGGTCCGGGTTCGGGTTCCTGAGCCGGGTCGCCGTCTCTGACGGCGACAGGATGAAATTGAAGAGGGGCCGGTTTTCGCCGGCCCCTTTTTGTTGGGCGCCTTCCTGCCCAGGGGTGGCGGTTTTTCTTGAAACGGGCACAGCGACCTATGATATTGTGCCTGAGGTCGGCATTCGGGCCGGCTACGAGGAGATGATCACGATGGCAAATCTGCCGGATCCCTATTCGACGTCGGCGGGCTTTGGCGGCGTCTCTGTCGGCGCGGCCGACGCGGCCTTCGATGCCGGCCTGCGGTCGCACATGCTCTCGATCTACAATTACATGGCCAGCGCCGTATTGGTGACCGGCGTGGTCGCCCTCCTGTTCGCGCGTAGCGGGCTGGCCTATCAGGTGCTGGCCGGCGGCGGCCTTGCGGCCTATGCGCTGATGTTCGCGCCGCTGGTTTTCGTGATGGTCCTGAGCTTCGGCATCAACCGCCTGCAGACCAGCACGGCGCAGATGATCTATTGGGCCTATGCGGTCGTCATGGGTCTTTCCATGGCGTCGATCTTCCTGGTGTTCACCGGCATGTCGATTGCGCAGACTTTCTTCGCAACCGCGGCCGCCTTCGCCGGTCTCAGCCTCTACGGCTACACGACCAGGCGCGACCTTTCGGCATTCGGTTCGTTCTTGGTCATGGGTGTCGTCGGCATATTGGTCGCCTCGCTGATCAATCTCTTCCTGCACTCGACCGGGCTGGAACTGGCGATCAGCATCCTGGGCGTGCTGATCTTCGCCGGGCTCACGGCCTACGACACGCAGCGGCTCAAGAGCCAATATGCCTATGTCGCGGGGACCGAGTTCGAGGGCAAGGCGGTCGTGCTCGGCGCGCTGTCCCTCTATCTCGACTTCGTGAATATGTTCATGTTCCTGCTGCGCTTCCTCGGCAATCGCAACTGAAGCCAGGCGCCAGAGGCAAATGAAAAGGCCCCGGAAGATGCTTCCGGGGCCTTTTGTTTCCTGCGCGCCTGATCCCCGTGGTCAGCTCGATGCCGCCTGCATCTGCGCGATCAGTTCATTGTCGATCTCCCTGGCCCGGCGATAAGTCTCACGCTGCCTGAGCCGCTCGGCATAGGCCTTGAACGCCGGTCGATCCGGAAGCGAGCCGAACTGCAGGCCCCAGTCGATCTGCGACCCCACATAGACGTCGGCCGCGGTGAAGCGCTCGCCGCAGATGTGATCGCGACCCTCAAGCGCGCCTTCCAGCGTATCGACGGTGATGTCGTAATTGCCGTAGCCGACCATGCGTTCCCGTCCCGGCTCGACCACGAAACCCACCGCCCTGTTGGTCACGGCCGCCTCGACAGGCCCCGCCGCGAAAAACAGCCAGCGATAATAGTCCGCGCGCTCATCGGCCCTCGGACCGAGCCCCGCATCCGGGAAAGCGTCGGCCAGATAGGCGCAGATCGCCGCGCATTCGGTCACGACCTTGCCGCCATGCGTGATGGCCGGAACCTTTCCCATCGGATTGATCGCAAGATAATCGGGTGATTTCATTCCGTTGTCATAGCCGAGAATGTGCGTGCCATAAGGAACGCCGACTTCCTCGAGCATCCATCGGACGATCTGCCCACGCGACATGGGGTTGGTGTAGAACTGAACATCGCTGGCCATTGGTATCTCCTCTCTGGACCGAACATACCATGAACAAAAATGAGTCGACAGCACCGTTGGCTGACGCTCATCCTTGCCGATCGAAGCGGCCATGCGTCAGGAAGTGTCGGACCTGACGATGCGATGACGAATGGAATGGAAGCTGGCTGTGCGCCAGCGGCAGAACGATATGGTCGGCCGCCTTGTCATGAAGGGTCGAGGCGACGCTGACCTTGCCGTCATTGGGGCGAGGGAGGAAGCGCGCGGCGGCGACGGGCAATATCGGTCGATTACCCGCGATGATCCCGACGGGATAGTCGATGTCTCCCAACATGTCGTCGATGGCCGCCGGTCGGCTCGTCACGAGCGCGGAAGCGGCGCGGCCCAGCACGGGGCGGAGCAATCGCCGGCCATTCAGGAAATCGGCGATCTCGCTCCCGTTGTTGGGCGGCCCCAGCAGGACGACACGGCCGAGCGATCGCGGGCGACGGTCGTGGATCAATGCCCTTGCGACCAGCCCGCCGAGGGAATGCGCGACGATATGCAGCGCGTCGGGCGCCGAGGCGTCCAGTTGCGCCAGTCGCGGTGCGAGGCGGTCCCGAATCTCGCCAAGCGACTGCCCCCAGCTATCATAGCCCAGTTCGATTGCCTGATAGCCAGCCCGCCGCAATGTGCGCGCGAGCGGGCGGTTGAGGATCGCCGCACCGGCAAAACCATGCAGGAGAAGGACGATCTGTGTGTGTTTCCGGTCATCGGCCATGACGTATGATGATGACGCGGCACCCGCCGATTGGGAAGCGTGGCGGAGGAGAAGAGGACTCCGGCGGCGCACAAAGGCGTCCGTCCTCCCCTGTGTCTTGCCGACTGTCAGGCGCAAGCGAAGGTGAAACCCGTGATCGGCGTTGCGCAGGTCGCCGGCGCTGGCACCGCAGCCTGCGCGACCTCGACCTTGAAGCCGTCTCTGCGGGCGTCGGCCGGAATCATGGCCGACATTGCCGACGCCAAGCTGTCTCCCTGCTCTCCGCGACAGATCCTGACATGTCGCCGCCGCCCTCGCGCTTGTGACCCAAGGGCGGCGGACGTCGCCATGCCATCGCTGGCTTACTTGCTGGAGGCGGGTGCCTTCTTGCCCTTGCCGGCCCCCTTGGCGGGTGCGGCGGCCTTGCCGCGCCGGGGCGGGGCGGGCGTGATCTCGAAGGTAAGCGCATCGTCCTTGAGGCGGACATGCACTTCGCCGCCATTGACCAGCTTGCCGAACAGCAGTTCCTCCGCGAGCGGCTGCTTGATCTTCTCCTGAATGAGCCGGCCCATCGGGCGGGCGCCATAGAGCTTGTCGTAGCCGCGCGCCGTCAGCCAGTTGCGCGCCTCCTCATCGAGCGTGATGTGGACGTCGCGGTCCGCAAGCTGCAGTTCGAGCTGGATGACGAACTTGTCCACCACGCGGGCGACCACTTCGGTCGGCAGATAGCCGAACGGCACGATCGCATCGAGCCGGTTGCGGAACTCGGGCGTGAACATGCGCTTCACCGCCTCGTCGCTCGCATCCTCCTTGCTCATGTCGCCGAAGCCGATGCCTTCCTTCGCCATGTCGGACGCGCCGGCATTGGTCGTCATGATGAGGATGACGTTGCGGAAGTCGACCGTCTTGCCGTGATGATCGGTCAGGCGCCCATTGTCCATCACCTGCAGCAGGATGTTGAACAGGTCCGGATGGGCCTTCTCGATCTCGTCGAGCAACAGCACGCAATGCGGATTCTGGTCGATGGCGTCCGTCAGCAGGCCGCCCTGATCATAGCCGACATAGCCCGGCGGCGCGCCGATCAGGCGGCTGACCGAGTGGCGCTCCATATATTCCGACATGTCGAAGCGCTGCAGCGGGATGCCGAGCAGATTGGCGAGCTGCCGCGCGACCTCCGTCTTGCCGACGCCGGTGGGGCCGGAGAACAGATAATTGCCGATCGGCTTGTCCGGATCGCGCAGGCCCGCGCGCGACAGCTTGATCGCGGAGGACAGCACCTCGATCGCCTTGTCCTGGCCGAACACGACACGCTTGAGATCCGTCTCCAGCGTTTCCAGCACCGTCTTGTCATCGGACGAGACGGTCTTGGGCGGAATGCGCGCCATGGTCGCGATCACCGCCTCGATCTCCCGCGGCGTGATCATCTTCTTGCGCTTTGAGGGGACCACCAGCATCTGCATGGCGCCGACCTCGTCGATCACGTCGATCGCCTTGTCGGGCAGCTTGCGGTCGTTGATGTAGCGCGCGGACAGCTCCACGGCGGACTTGATCGCATCCGGCGTGTATTTGACCGAGTGATGATCCTCGAAGGCCGAGCGCAGCCCCATGAGGATCTTGACCGTATCCTCGACCGAAGGCTCGTTCACGTCGATCTTCTGGAAGCGGCGCAGCAGCGCGCGGTCCTTCTCGAAGTGATTGCGGAACTCCTTGTAGGTGGTCGATCCGATGCAGCGGATCGAGCCGCCCGAGAGCGCCGGCTTCAGCAGGTTGGAGGCATCCATCGCGCCGCCCGACGTGGCGCCCGCGCCGATCACCGTGTGGATCTCGTCGATGAAGAGGATGGCGTGCGGCATCTTCTCCAGCTCGTTGACGACGGCCTTCAGCCGCTCCTCGAAATCGCCGCGATAGCGCGTGCCGGCGAGCAGCGAGCCCATGTCGAGCGAATAGATCACCGCTTCCTTGAGCACGTCGGGCACTTCGCCCTGCACGATCTTGCGCGCGAGGCCTTCCGCGATGGCGGTCTTGCCGACGCCCGGATCGCCCACATAGAGCGGGTTGTTCTTGGACCGGCGACACAGGATCTGGATCGTGCGATCGACCTCGGCCGAGCGGCCGATCAGCGGATCGACGCGGCCTTCGCGCGCCTTCTCATTGAGATTGACGGTGAACTGATCGAGCGCGCCGTCCTTCTTCTTGCTGGTGTCGGCCTTCTTTTCCTCTTCGGCCTGGGCGGGCTTGGGGGGCTCGGCGGCGGCCGAGCCCTTGCCGACGCCATGGCTCAGATAGCTGACGGCATCGAGCCGGCTCATGTCCTGCTGCTGCAGGAAATAGACGGCATAGCTCTCCCGCTCGGAGAACAGCGCGACGAGCACATTGGCGCCAGTCACTTCCTCCTTGCCGGACGACTGGACATGCAGGATCGCCCGCTGCACGACGCGCTGGAAACCGCTGGTCGGGGAGGGGTCGACACTGTTGGCGCCGGAAACCTTCAGGCTGTCCAGCTCGGTATCGAGATAATGCGTCACCGTGTCGCCCAGTTCGCCCAGGTCGACACCGCAGGCCTGCATCACCTTGGCGGCATGCTCATCGTCGATCAGCGCCAGCAGCAGATGCTCGAGCGTCGCATATTCATGATTTCGCTCGGTGGCGTGCGCCAGCGCGTTGTGCAGCGTGGTTTCGAGGGCTGAGGCGAAGGAAGGCATGGTCTAGTTCACTCCTGCGGCCGCAGGGGAGGCCGCGTTCCACCCAATGTCGGGACCGGTCCGGCGGCCGTCAAGGGCACCGGCCTGCTCGACTGACGTCCCGGGAACCTCGGCTCGCCCTGCAGGCGACGCTGTTCCCGCTCTCCTCACTTCCTGAATAGCGCTTCAGCGCTTGCCTTGTGATTAACCGACCGGTCCTTGTGCGCCCGGGTGCGCGCAATCTCCGCCTCCAGCAGCGCGACCCGTTCGTCGAGTTCGGCGATCGACAGTCCATCCAGATCCTCGCGCGCGAGTTGCGCCGCGAGATCGCCGGGCCTTGCCCGCGGGGAGGCATCGTCGAAATCCATATCCGCATCGTTGCTGCAATGCGGCGGCCTGTCAACGCCTTACATCGCGCGATGCGGCGGCGGGAATTGGGGGTGGCCGGATCGGCCTGTGGCGACTAGAGAACAGGCATCGGGGAAAAGATGCGGGGTGAGCGGGCATGGCGATCGCGGAGATGATGCGTGCGGTTGTGATCACCCAGCCCGGCGGACCGGAGGTTCTGGTCGAACAGGACGTGCCCGTTCCCGTTCCTGCGGCCGGCGAGGTGCTGATCGAGGTCGCGGCCGCCGGGGTCAACCGGCCGGACGTGTTGCAGCGGCAAGGGCGCTATCCGCCGCCGCCGGGCGCCTCGCCGCTTCCGGGGCTGGAAGTCGCGGGCCGTATCGTGGCGGTGGCCGGGGATGTCGATCCCGGGCTGGTCGGCCGCGCCGTCTGCGCGCTCGTGGCCGGTGGCGGCTATGCCCAATATGCCGTGGCGCCTGCCGGCCAGTGCATGCCGCTGCCGCCGGGCCTCCCCATGGAAGAGGCGGCGGCGCTGCCCGAAACCCTCATGACCGTGTGGCACAATCTGTTCGAGCGCGCCTATGTCGTGGAGGGGGACAGCGTGCTCATCCATGGCGGCACCAGCGGCATCGGCACCATGGCGATCTCGCTCTGCCGCCTGTTCGGCATCACCACCATCGTCACCTGCGGCAGCGACGAGAAATGCCGGGCGGCGCTCGACTGGGGCGCGGGCCATGCGATCAACTATCGCGGCGAGGATTTCGTCGAGGCGGTCAAGCGCATCAGCGAAGGCGCCGGGGTCACGGCGGTGCTGGACATGGTGGGCGGCGATTATCTGCCGCGCAATCTCCAGTGCCTGGCCGAGGACGGGCGTCACGTCTCGATCGCGGTGCTCGGCGGCGTGAAGGCGGAGCTGTTCATCCCGCTCGTCATGAGCCGGCGGCTGACGCTCACGGGATCGACCCTGCGGCCGCGTTCGGCGGGCTTCAAGGCCCTGCTGGTCGACGAGATCATGCGCATGGTCTGGCCGTCGGTCGAGGACGGATCGCTGCGGCCCGCGATGGACAAGGTGTTTCCGCTCGCCGAGGCCGCCGCGGCCCATGCGCGCATGGAAGCCGGCACGCATGTCGGCAAGATCGTGCTCCAGGTGCGCCGATGACGGAAACGCCCATTCTCCACGAATATGCGCCATCGGGGAACTGCTACAAGATCCGGTTGACCGCCGCCCTGCTGGGGCAGCCGATAGAACGGCGCCCATACGACATCCTGCGCGGCGAGACGCGCACGGAGGATTTCCTCGCGTCGGTCAATGCCAATGGCCGCATCCCCGTGCTGCAGATCGGCGCGCGCTTCCTGCCCGAAAGCAATGCCGCCTGCCACTGGCTGGCGGATGGCTCGCCGCTCATCCCGGCCGATCGCTTCGATCATGCGGACATGCTGCGCTGGATGTTCTTCGAGCAATATAGCCATGAGCCCAACATCGCGACGCTGCGTTTCTGGCTCGCCTTCGTGGGCGAGGCGACGCTGAGCGCGGATCAGCGCGCGCAGATCGGGGCGAAGCGGACGGCCGGCGAAGCGGCGCTCGCGCTCATGGCGGGCGAACTGGAGCGGCGCGACTGGCTGGTCGGGGCCGCCCCCAGCCTCGCCGACATCTGCCTCTTCGCCTATACCCATGTCGCGGGGGAGGGCGGTTTCGATCTCGCCCGCTGGCCGGCCATCGGGCGCTGGATCGACCGGGTGAAGGCGCTTCCGGGCTATGTCCCGATCGAGGACTGACCGGACGGACATGACCTCATTCCGTCATAGTCCAAGCAGAATTGTCATATTCATCGGCTAGGGACCGCCCCGGAGAAAAGCGCCTTACGGGGGTTCGCGGCAATCATGAATGCGCTCAGTTCGGTCGCGCCGGAACGGTCCTTCAAGGACGGCCGTTCCCGGCTTCATTTCCGGACCATCTGGATCAGCGACATCCATCTCGGCACCAAGGGGTGCAATGCGGCGATGCTGATCGACTTCCTCGACAATGTGGACAGCGACACGCTCTATCTGGTCGGGGACATCGTGGACGGCTGGCAGCTCAGGAAGCGCGTCTACTGGCCCACCGCGCATAATGACGTGGTCTGGCGCATCATGAAGCGCGCCCGGCGCGGCACCCGCGTCATCTATATCCCCGGCAATCATGACGAGATTTTCCGCCAGTTCACCGGCATGAGCTTCGGCGGCGTCGAAATCCGCCGCAAGATGATCCACACGACCGTCGACGGGCGCAAGCTGCTCGTCCTGCATGGCGACGAGTTCGACGCGATCATGCTGGCCCACCGCTGGCTCGCGGTGGTGGGCGACGCGGCCTATACCGCGCTGATGGCGCTCAATCGCCGCGTCAACCAGGTGCGCCGGTGGCTGGGCATGCCTTACTGGTCGCTCTCGAAGATGGCCAAGCACAAGGTCAAGAACGCCGTCGCCTTCATTTCCCGCTTCGAGGAAGTGGTCGCGCACGAGGCCGAGCGCCGGCATGTCGACGGCGTCGTCTGCGGCCATATCCACACCGCCGAGATCCGCCAGTTCGGCAAGGTCACCTATTATAATGACGGCGACTGGGTGGAAGGCTGCACCGCGCTCGTCGAGCATCATGACGGCGCGATGGAGGTGCTCCACTGGGGCGAGATCATGGCCGCGCGGGCGGGGCAGGCGGCGGGCGAGCCGGAACTGGACCTCGCGGCCTGAGCCCGGCCATGGCGCGCCGCATCCTCATCGTCACCGATGCCTGGACGCCGCAGGTCAACGGCGTGGTGCGCACGCTCCAGTCGGTGCGCGCGGAGCTGGAAGGGATGGGCCACAGGGTCGAGATCATCGGTCCCGATCGCTTCGCCAGCCTGCCATGCCCGACCTATCCGGAAATCCGCCTCGCCATGGTCGCGCCGCGCACCATCGGCCGGCTGATCGCGGGCTTCGCGCCGGACGCGGTCCATCTCGCGACCGAGGGCTCGCTCTGCCTGGTGGCCCGGGCCTGGTGCCTGCGCCACGGCCTTGCCTTCACCACGGCCTATCACACCAATTTCCCGGATTATGTGGAGCGCCGCACGGGCCTCTCCGCGGACTGGTTCTGGCCCTATTTCCGCTGGTTCCACGCCCCGGCCAGCGCCGTGCTCACCTCGACCCCGTCGATCCGCGCCGGCCTGGCGCGGGCGGGCATCCACCATACCCATCACTGGGGTCGGGGCGTGGACCTCGCCCTGTTCGGCCCGGACGGCGCGACCCATCCCGCCTATGCCGATCTTCCCCGGCCCATCCTGCTGCATGTCGGCCGCGTGGCGGTGGAGAAGAATATCGAGGCGTTCCTGGCGCTCGACACGCCGGGCAGCAAGGTCGTGGTGGGGGATGGGCCGGCGCGCGCCGCGCTGGAAGCCCGCTATCCCGACGCGCATTTCCTCGGCATGCTCTCCGGCGCGGCGCTGGCGAGCGCCTATCGCGGCGCCGATGTGCTGGTCTTCCCCAGCCGGACGGACACGTTCGGCCTCGTCATGATCGAGGCGCTGGCCTGCGGCACGCCGGTCGCGGCCTATCCGGTCATGGGTCCGGTCGATGTGCTGAACGATCGGGTCGGCGCCATGGACGCGCGGCTGGAGGAGACCGTCATGCGGGCGCTCGCATGCGATCGCGCCGAATGCGCCCGCTATGGCCGGAGCTTCAGCTGGCGGCGCAGCGCCGGGGAGTTCCTGGCGAGCCTCCACTGGCTCGGGGCGCAGGGGCTGAAGCGCGCCGCCTGAGCGCGCCCCGCCGCATCTCTTGCCCCGGCGGCCGTAATCGCTTATCTGTGTTCGGGTTAGAGGCCATCCCGCGAGGGGTGGCCCTGTTTATATGCAGGAAAAGGATTGCCGCCGTGGCTCAGCCGCTCATGCCTCACGCGACCGCCAGCTGGTTCGTCGACAATACCGCGCTCAGCTTCGAGCAGATCGCCGAATTCTGCGGCCTCCACATCCTGGAGGTGCAGGCCATCGCCGATGATACCGCCGGCACCAAATATACCGGCCGCGATCCTGTGCGCGCCCATGAGATTTCCATGGAGGAGATCCACAGGGGCGAGGCCAATCCGGACTACAAGCTCCAGATGCTGAAGGGACCGGACCCGGTGCGCCGCACCAAGGGCCCACGCTACACGCCGGTTTCCAAGCGTCAGGACAAGCCGGACGGCATCGCGTGGATCCTGCGCCATCATCCGGAGATTTCGGACGGGGCGATCGGCAAGCTGATCGGCACGACGCGCACGACCATTCAGGCGATCCGCGAGCGGACCCACTGGAACATCGCCAACATCCAGCCCAAGGACCCGGTGACGCTGGGGCTCTGCTCGCAGCGCGAGCTGGATGCGCTGGTCGCCAAGGCCGCCAAGAAGGCCGGCATCGAGGCGCCGACCGACAGCCGACTGGCCGGCGACCGCGAGGCGCTGATCGCCGAGCTGCGCCTGGAGCGCGAGGAGGCCCAGCGCCGCGCCGAGGAAGCGCTGCGCGCGGAGTCCGAGGCGGAGGCCGCTGCCTTTTCCGAGTCCGGACAGGCGTGATTCGGGCAGTCCGGCCGCCTTTGCCGGGCGATTCGCCTTCTCTTGACCATGGGTTGCCGCGGGCGCCGTAGCGTCCGCGCGGCTGCATTGCGTTGCCACGCCGGCTGGCCTAGCCTCCGGCCATGGAGAGATGCATTTGGGAGCGACCGGGCTGCTATGACCACCCTGTCGCCTGGAACCAGCAGTTCGAGCCCCTGTCCCTGCCGGACATGCTCAGGCGCAGTGTCGAGCTGGGCGCTGACCGCCCCTGTCTCGATTTCTACGGCCGGCGCTTCAGCTATGCGCAGTGCCTGGACGCCGCGCGTCGCTTCGCGACCGGCCTGATCCGGCTCGGCATCGCGCCGGGCGACCGGGTGGGCCTCTATCTCCCCAACGTCCCCCATTATGTCGCGGCCTATTATGGGGCGATGATGGCCGGGGCCATCATCGTCAATTTCTCGCCGCTCTACACGGTCGATGAACTGGCCCATCAGGCGCGGGACAGCGGCATCGCGACGCTCGTCACCCTGTCCGCCCATCCGCTGTTCGACAATGCCGCCGCCCTGCTCGATCGCGGTTGTATCGGCCGGCTGATCGTCGGGTCGGTGGCGGGCGCGCTGCCGGCGGGCAAGGGGCTGCTGTATCGCCTGTTCAAGCGGCGGGACGAGGCCAGCGTGCCGCGCGATCCCCGCATCGTCGCGTTCGGCGCGGTGCTGGACAATGATGGCGCGGCGTCCCTGCCGCCGATCGATCCGATGCGCGATCTCGCGCTGCTCCAATATACCGGCGGCACGACGGGGCGCCCCAAGGGCGCGATGCTCACGCACCAGAATCTGTCCGCCAATGCGCGTCAGGTCGACATGATGGACCCTTGGCATGACGGGGAGGATCGTATTCTCGGCGTGCTGCCCTTCTTCCATGTCTTCGCCAACACCGCGGTGCTGAACCGCACGATCGCCAATGGCGGCGAGATCATCATGCTGCCGCGGTTCGATGCCCGGCAGGCGCTGGCGGCCATCCGGCGCGCGCGCATCACGGCGGTCCCCGGCGTGCCGACCATGTATCAGGCGCTGCTCGATTCCCCCTCTTTCTCCCGCGCCGATTTCGAGACGGTGCGCATCTGCATTTCCGGCGGCGCGCCGCTGCCGCCGGCGCTCAAGACGCGCTTCGAGGCGGAAACCGGCGCGCATATCGTGGAGGGCTACGGTCTCACCGAGACCTCCGGCGTGGTGTCGTGCAATCCCTATGGCGCGCCCGGCAAGGCCGGCACGATCGGCCACCCGATCCCCGGCACGCTGGTGAGGCTGCTCGATCGGGAGAATCCTCTCCGGCCGGCGCCGGAGGGCGAACCGGGCGAAATCGCCGTGTCCGGTCCGCAGGTGATGCGCGGCTACTGGCGCAATCCGGAGGCGGACGCCGAGATATTCGTCGACGGTTATCTGCGCACCGGCGATGTCGGCACGATCGATGCGGACGGCTATATCCGCGTCGTCGACCGCATCAAGGACATGATTGCCGTGGGCGGCTTCAAGGTCTTCCCCAGCCAGGTCGAGGCCGTGCTCTACCAGCACCCGGCCGTGCGCGAGGCGATCGTGATCGGCGTGCCCGATGCCTATCGGGGCGAGACGCCCAAGGCGTTCGTCACCCTGCGCCCCGATGCGCCGGCGGACGCGGACGCCGGGACCATCCGGACCTGGCTTAACGCCCAGCTCGGCAAGCATGAACGGGTGAGCGCCGTGGAGATCCGCGACAGCCTGCCGCGCACGCTGGTGGGCAAGTTTTCCCGCAAGGAGCTGGTCGCCGAGGAGCGGGCGAAGGCCGGGCTGGCGGCCTGATGGGGCAGGGACCCTCCCGGCAGTCGGGTGGGGACAAGAGACTGCCGGGAGGGAGCTGACCGCCCGGTGGTTCGCCGGGCGGGGCGTTCGGAAGGACGAGCCGGAACGGCGCTAGTGCACCGTCCCCATCGATCGTTCGATGGACAGCAGCACGACCATGCGCTCGATCTGGCGCCAGTGGCAGAAATTCACATGGTTGCCGCGCTCGCGGCTCTGGTCCGCGCGCAGGGCGGCCTGCAGCCCGGCATGGGCGCCGAAGGTCGCGATCAGCAGCGCGGCATCGTCATATGCGCGTCGATCCACCAGAATGGGAAGTTGCATGAACAGCCTTTTCGCGGATGGGTCCGGTTGCGGCGCGGACCCCGTTTCCCGTTCCATCATCCAAGCCGCGTGCCAGTTTCCGACTCCGGCGGATGACTGCGGGGCTGCATCGTGAAGAATGCATTAGCCAGGTCCCGTGGCGGGACGTTCCGTATCCTCGCGGCACGGATGGCGCGGCGCCGCTGGCGTCGGCCGCGCGGACATGGCAAAGGCGGCGCCATGACCAGCCCTTCCTCCCCGCCGCCGCGCTCGCCCATGGCCGGCGGCGCGCCGCTCGCCCTGCTCACGCTTCTGGGGCCGATCGTCGGCGGACTGCTCGGGCAGCCCAGCATCGGCCTGCTGGTCGGTTTCGGTCTCGGCGTGCTCGTTGCGATCCTCATCTGGCTGCGCGGCAAAGATTGAGCCTGGCGATGGGCCCGGCGGTTGCGCTCCGCACCGGCGAGGCATAGACCGGCGCCATGCGAAGATATCTGCTCATGGCGCTGGTCGCCGCAGTCGCCGCCGTGGGCGGAGTGCTCTTCTATCTGTCCCGGCCGGACGTTGCGCGGCTATCCGAAACGGCGCTCGAGGGCCGCACGCCTGAATTCACCGAGCCGCGCCGGCAGATCATTCCCACCGTGCTGATCGCAAAGCCGGTGGGCTGGGCGGCCAATGCCGCGCCCGCCCCGGCCCATGGCTTGCGCGTCAATCGCTTCGCCGCCGGGCTCGATCATCCCCGTTCGATGCTGCTGCTGCCCAATGGCGACGTGCTGGTCGCCGAGACCAACAGCCCGCCGCGCCCGGAGGGGAGTCTGCGCGACCGGATCATGAAATGGCTGATCGGCTCGGCCGGCGCGGGGGCGCCCTCGGCGAACCGCATCACGCTGCTGCGCGACGCGAACGGGGACGGCGTGGCCGAGGAGAAGCATGTCTTCCTGCGCGGCCTCAATTCGCCCTATGGCATGGCGCTGGTCGGCGACACGCTCTATGTCGCCAATACCGACAGCCTGATGGCCTTCCCCTACAGGAGCGGGGAGACCAGCATCACCGCGCCGGGCCGCAAGATTTCCAATCTGCCCGCCAACGCGCCCAATTATCACTGGACGCGCAGCCTCGCCGCGCGGCCGGACGGCACGCTCTATGTCGGCATCGGCTCGGACAGCAACATCGCCGAAAACGGCCTGGACGCAGAGGTGAACCGCGCCGACGTCATCGAGATCACGCCGAAGACGGGCGAATCCAACATCTTCGCGAGTGGCCTGCGCAATCCCACCGATCTCGCCTTCAATCCCTGGAACGGCGATCTGTGGGGCGTGGTCAATGAGCGCGACATGCTCGGCTCGGATCTGGTCCCCGATTATTTGACCGAGGTGCAGTTCGGCGGTTTCTATGGCTGGCCGTGGAATTACTGGGGCGGCTATGAGGATTTGCGCGTTCAGCCGGCGCGGCCGGACCTGCGCGAATATACGCATCGGCCTGATTTTGCGCTGGGCGCCCATGTCGCGCCCCTCGGCCTCGCCTTCTCGCCGGGCAGCAGGCTCGGCGCGCCCTTCGACCATGGCGCCTTCATCACGCTCCACGGAAGCTGGAACCGCAAGCCGCCTTCGGGCTACAAGCTCGTCTATGTCGCCTTCGACGCGACCGGGCATCCGCAGGGCAAGCCGGTCGACCTGCTCACCGGCTTCCTCGATGGCGAAGGCGCGGCCCAGGGCCGGCCGGTCGACGTGACGGTCGCGAAGGACGGGTCGCTGCTGGTCAGCGACGATGTCGGCGGCATGGTCTGGCGAGTGAGCAATCCGGCGGCTCCCGGAGCGCCCGTGCCGGAGGCCGTTGCCAAATGATGGGCTACGGCCTGTGCGCCTTGCTGCTCCTCATCATGAAGCGCTGGCCGGACACGCCTTTCGCGCGAGCCCTGCACCACTGGCTCGTCGCGCTGCCGCTCGCCTCGATCGAGCGCGTCAGCCGGCGCCGGTTCATTTTCCTGTGCGTTCTGCTGGCGGTCGCGCCGGGCATGGGAGCCATGGTTTCGGCGGACCTCGCCATACTCGTTTCCATGGACATCGCGACCTATGTCGACATCGCGTTGACGGCCTGGACGCTGGCGATGTTCGCGCGGGTGCGCGGTGCCGGCAGGACCATATTCGCGCGCCTGCCCCGACCGCGCCCGCCCCTCGGTCGCGCGCGCCGGCGGCGGATGGCGCGGCGCATGACGGCACGCCTCAAGCCCGCGAATGACGATGACGACCCGGCGGCTCTGCGCGCCGCATAGCGTCGTTCCTACGCGAGTCACGCCGGCATGAAGCCGGTATCGGTGCGCAGACCGGAGACCCCGGGGGCCGTCCGTTCAGACGGACCCGACTTTCGCAGGCGCACTGGTGCCGTTCGACCCGGATCGTCTCTAGCCTGGCTCCCCGTCCAGCGATCGCCCGGCCTGTCCGGCCAGTTCCACCACATATTGCCATGCGACGCGGCCCGAGCGGTTGCCGCGCTGGGTGGCCCAGCGGATCGCGGCGGCCGGTTCGAAATCCAGCCCGTAATGCGCCGCATAGCGGGCGACGATGGCGACATAGGCATCCTGATCCAGTGCGTGGAAGCCGAGGGACAGGCCGAAGCGGTCGGCCAGCGCCAGCCGGTCGTCCACCACATCGCGCGGATTGATCGGATCGTCCTGCTCGGACATGGAGCGCGGCACGATATGGCGGCGATTGGACGTCGCATAGAGGCGGATCCGGTTGTGCCGGGCGGTGGCGCCGCCCTGCATCAGCGAGCGGAGCGCGCGCGCGTCCGCGCCGAAATCGCCGTCGAAACCCAGATCGTCGATATAGAGGATGATCGGCCGCTCGGTCGCCCGCAAGAGGCCGAACAGCGCCGCGAGGCTGCGCAGGTCGTCCGTCGCCACCTCGACCAGCGCGAGCGCGGGCCGGGTCTTGCGAACCTCCCCGATGCAGGCGGCGACCGTCGCCGACTTGCCGGTTCCGCGCGCGCCCCAGAGCAGGATGTCATGCGCGGCATGGCCATCGGCGAGTCGCCGCGTATTCTCGAGGCAGGCCTGCTTCTGCGCGTCGACGCCGGTCAGCAGCGCATAGTCGACCGGCTGATAGTCGGGAATGCCGGCAAGGGCCTTCCCGTCCCAGCGATAGGCGGCATGGGCCTCCAGGTCGGCGGCTTGCGTCGCGGCGGGGGCGATCCGTTCGAGGGCGGCGGCAATGCGCTCCAGCGCAATCTCTGCATGGCGGTCAGTCATCGCGCGCCTCTCTAGCCTCGTTCCTGTTCAAACTGAACCGGGAGGAGTCAGGATTTTCATTTGCTTGCCGCGATTTCCGAATTGGCGGGCGAGTGCGTCGGTCTCGAAATCGCGCCCGGCGGGGGATCCGGTCCGGGTGAAGCCGCTCTCGCCGCTTCAACGAGTCACAAAGCCTCGTTATAGGCCGGTCATGTCGTCCCGCGCCCGTCCTCTCGTCACGCAAGTCCGCGCTTACGACAGCGCCGCGCTGGCCGAGGCGGCGGCGCTGATCCTCGCCGGCGAGCCGGTCGCCGTGCCGACCGAGACCGTCTATGGCCTTGCCGCCGACGCGACCAACGAACTGGCCGTGGCGCGCATCTATGCCGCCAAGGGGCGCCCGTCCTTCAATCCGCTGATCGTGCATGTGGCCGATCTCGCCATGGCGCACCGGCTCGTCGTCTTCTCGCCGGCGGCCGAGGCGCTGGCGCGGGCCTTCTGGCCCGGGCCGCTCACCATGGTGCTGCCGCGCCGGCCGGATTGTCCCGTGGCCGAACTGGCGAGCGCGGGCCTCCCGACGCTGGCCGTGCGTTTCCCGGCGCATCCGGCCATGCGGGCGCTGATCCAGGCGGCCGGCGTGCCGCTCGCCGCGCCATCGGCCAACCGCTCGGGCGCGATCAGCCCTACGCGCGCGCAGCATGTGCTCACCAGCCTGGGCGGCCGCATTCCCTTCATTCTCGATGCCGGTCCGGCGAGCGACGGCCTTGAATCGACGATCGTGCGGCCCGAGGCGGAGGCAGTGGTCCTGCTCCGGCCCGGACCGGTGACGCCCGATGCGGTCGGGCGGGCGGCGGGGCTGCCCGTCGTCGCGCCCGCCCATGGCGAGGGCGTGAGCGCACCGGGCCAGCTCGACAGCCATTATGCGCCGTCCAAGCCGGTCGTCCTGGATTGTCGCGAGCCGCGCCCCGGCCATTTTCACATCGGCTTCGGCCCCGGGCCGTCCCAGCGCAATCTCAGCCTGTCGGGCGATCCGGTCGAGGCCGCCGCCAATCTCTTCGCCGCGCTGCATGAGGCCGACGCCAGTCCGTTCCCGGCCATCTCGGTCGCACCGGTGCCCCGGCAGGGCCTCGGGCTGGCGATCAACGACCGGCTCCGCCGCGCCGCCGCATGACGCGCGCCGGCGATCCGGCGCGGCCGCTCAATTCTCGCAATAATAGGGGTCGTAACGCTCCCGGCACTTCTCGCGCAGGCGCCGGCCGCGGGCCCGGTCGGCCTCGTCGCCGCTGACGGTCGCCCAGTCGGTCGCCTTGCCGGCCGCCTGAACCGGCAGCCGCGCCGTGTTATAGACGGTCTTGGCCACGCATCCCGGAAGCAGCAGCGATCCCGCGCCCAGCAGCAGCATCGCGCTCAATGTCTTCGTCGTCACAGCCACTCTCCTCCGTCCGGGGCGCCTGGTTTCTAATCCGCGCATCCTGTCCATGTCATGAAGGATGCGTCGAATCGTTCGCCGCAGTGCAGCGGACGGATATGATGCCCCTCGTCATGTCGAACGGCTTGGCGGGGCATGTCATTCACCGCATCATCCTGTCGTTCGTCTCATCGCGATGCAACTTTTTCTTTTATTGCGATTTCCCCCGTCGCCCCGTCGTTTTCAACAGACGGGGCGCACGACACGGTTCGTCGCTTCGGCGTTTCTGTCGGGACGGGAAGAGCTAAGTCGTGAATTGAAACGGGTTGCGCCTTGCAGCAGATGAGGCAAGGTTCGCAAGACTATAGAAGGAATGTCGCGTTGGATCTCATGTCGAGAGCGGACCTCGATCCATCCCTGGCTTTTGTCGCCTTTCTTTCCCTCTTCGCCGCCTTGCTGACGTTTCGCGCCGTTCCGGTCCTGCACCGGGTGACGCGGCCGCTGTCGCAGGAAGGCATCGAGCTTTTCGGCGCGCCGATCGCGGCCCTCGTCGCCAGCATCCTGCTGATCGGCGATCTTCCCGCGGTGCTGCCTATCTTCCTGCTCTGCATCAGCGCCGCCGCCATCCTGCGCAATATGGTGCATCGCCTGAGCATGCCCGGCATCCTCTGGCTGACGAGCATGGGCGCGGCCTTCCTGGTGACGAGCCTGTGGAGCGTGCTCTTCGTCCTGGAGACCGATCTGCCGACGTCGCTGCGCGTGACCATGCTGATCGGCCTCGTCCTCTCCGCGCTGGCTTTTGTGCCCAACCAGATCGCGGGGCTGGCGCGCGAGGCCGTGCTGACCCATGAGCGCTGGCAGCGCCCCGTGCGCGCGCCGTCCGCCGCCCGCCATGCCGCGCCCCCGCGCGTGTCGCTGCAACTGCCCTGCTATGCCGAGCCGCCCGAAATCGTCATCGAGACGATGAACCGCCTCGCGGTGCTCGACTATCCCGATTATGAAGTGCTGGTCTGCGACAACAACACGAAGGACGAGCGGCTCTGGCGCCCGCTGGAGGCGCATTGCGCGCTGCTCAACCGGCGTCTGGGGCGCGAGGTCTTCCGCTTCTTCCACGTCGCGCCGCTGGCCGGGGCCAAGGCGGGCGCGCTCAACTGGCTGCTCGACCGGATGGACCCGAAGGCCGAACTCATCGGCGTGATCGATGCCGACTATCTGGCGCGCAGCGATTTCCTCGCCCGCCTCACGCCGTTCTTCGAGGATCCCACGCTCGGCTATATCCAGACGCCGCATGATTATCGCGGCTTCTCGGAGAGCAGCTACCTGACCGCCTGCCACTGGGAATATATGCCGGCCAACAAGGTCGATTATCCCGGCTACAGCGAATATGGCGGCGCCTTCACCATCGGCACCATGTGCCTGCTGCGCACGGAAGCGCTGCGCAAGGCGGGCGGCTGGGCCGAATGGTGCCTCACCGAGGATTCGGAAGTCTCGGTGCGCATCCGCGCCGCGGGTTATCGCGGCCTCTATCTGGCCGAGACCTTCGGACGCGGGCTCATTCCCGAGACGTTCGACGATTACAAGAAGCAGCGCTTCCGCTGGACCGCGGGGCCGGTGCAGCAGCTTCGCCGCCACTGGCGCCTGTTCCTGCCGCAGCCCTTCGCGCCGGCCATGCCGGGCTGGACGAAGCTGCTGGAGGTGGTGCGCTGCATCGCGCCGCTGCAGACGCTCGCAGGCATCGTTGTCGGCCTTGTCAGCATGATCGGCATGTTCGTCGCGCTCGCGCTGGGCGCCATGCATCCCATGCATGTGCCCCCTGTCGCCGGGCTGCTGCTCACGCTGGGCGGCGTCACCTGGTGGATCCGCACCATGCACCGCTACCGGCTCTCGGGCTGCTTCGACACGGAGGACATGATCCGTGGCGAGATCGCCCGCGCCTCGCTCACCTATGTCGTGCTGGTCGCCGGGATCGCCGGCCTCTCGAAGCGCCCGCTCGCCTGGCGACGCACGCCCAAATTCGCGGGCATGGTGGCGGAGGAATCGCCCTTCGCCGCGACCATGCCGGAGACGATCGCCGGCGCGACCTGTCTCCTGATTGGCCTTGCCTGCCTCGCCGCCTCCGGCCTGGTGGGCGACGGCGCGGCCCTGCTGGGGTTCCTCGGCCTCTCTGGTCTGGGCCTGCGCTTCCTCTGCGCGCCGCTGATGGCCGCGATGGCGATCCGCCAGTCCCGGCCGGACCGGGAGCGCGTGCCGGCCCGCAAGCCGCTGACTTTCCCGCGCAAGCCGGAGGGGGCGCAGCCGGTGCCGGTCCTGTCCCTGCGCGAGGTGATCGGCGGCCCGCCGCAGCGGGCCACCGAGACGGTCAGGCGCTGACGCGCGCGGCGAAGCCCTTGCGCAGCTTCGCCAGCTTGGGCGGGATCACCGCCATGCAATAGGCGTTGCGGGTGCCGACGCGGGCCCAGTAATCCTGGTGGTAATCCTCGGCCGGATACCATGTGGAAAGGGGCTCGATCACGGTCACGATCGGCTCGGCATGATCGGCCTGCGCCCGCGCGATCGCGGCGCGCGCCTCGGCTTCCTGCGCCGCGTCGTGCGGGAAGATGGCCGAGCGATATTGCGTGCCGACGTCATTGCCCTGCCGGTTGAGCGTCGTGGGATCATGCGTGGCGAAGAAGATGTCGAGAATGTCGCCATAGCTGATGACGGCGGGATCGAAGCCGATGCGGATCGCCTCGGCATGGCCGGTTCTGCCGGTGCAGACCTCCTCATAGGTCGGATCGGCTTTCGTGCCGCCGATATAGCCGCTCTCGACGCTCTCGATGCCCTTCAGGCTCTTGTAGACGGCCTCCACGCACCAGAAGCAGCCGCCCGCCAAAGTCGCGGTCTCGCTCATGAATCCTGCGTCCTTTCAGAAGGAGGGGGAATGGCACTGATGTAGGGCGCCGGCCCGGAATCGCAATATGGCGCGCCTGCCCCGCGAAAGGCATCTGGGGGCCGGCGGAGCGGGGGATGCGGCTCAGAGCCGCAGGCCGCTCGTCTCGCCCAGCCCCGCCATCAGGTTGAGAGTCTGCACCGCCGCGCCGGACGCGCCCTTTCCGAGATTGTCGAGCACGGCGGTGAGGCGCATCTGCGCGCCTTTCTCGTCGGCGAAGACGAACAGCGTCATGCTGTCCCTGTCCTTCAGCATCTCGACGGGAAGCGTCGGCCGGTCGTGCCCGGTCGCGACCGAGATGATCGGCGATCCGGCATAATGATCCGCCAGCGCGGCGCGCAGTTGCGCCGCGTCGCTGCCCGTCATCGCCCGGTGGAGCGGCACCTCGACGACCATGCCGGAATAGACGGGTACGACCGCCGGGGCGAACAGCGGCCGGTGCGCGAGGCCGCAGCGCGCCTGCATCTCGGGCACATGCTTGTGGGCAAGGCCGAGCGCATAGGTGCGCCAGGCGGCCGGCGCGCCGCCTTCGCCCTCATATTCGGCGATCATCGCCTTGCCGCCGCCCGAATAGCCCGAGACGGCGTTGCAGGTGAGCAGCGCATCGGCGGGGATCAGCCCGGCCTGCACCAGCGGCGCGACCAGGGCGATGAAGCCCGTGGCATAGCAGCCCGGATTGCTGACGAACCGCGCCCGCGCCACGGTCTCGCGCCCGGAAAGTTCGGGCAAGCCATAGACCCAGCCCGGCGCGACGCGGTGTGCGGTGGAGGCATCGATCACCCGCGTCGTGTCGTTCGCGATCATGGCCACGGACTGGCGCGCGGCCTCGTCGGGCAGGCAGAGCATTACGATGTCCGCCGCGTTGATCGCATCGGCGCGGGCCGCGTCGTCCTTGCGCGCCGCCTCGTCGAGCGTGATGAGGCTGAACTCATCGCGCGTCGCCAGCCGCTCGCGGATCTGGATGCCGGTGGTGCCCGCGGCACCGTCGATGAAAAGCGTGGTTGTCATGATGGAATCCGCCGCCGGGCGATGATCGGTTGCGCGTGCTGTCCGGCCAGCCGCGCGACGAGATCGGCCAGCGGCTCGATCGTCACGGCCATCCAGAAGGCATTGGCGTGGAGCAGGCGCGTCTCGTCCAGCATCAGCCCGACATGGCCGGGGAAGAAGACCAGATCGCCGCGCGCCAGGGCCGCATCCTCCCGCAGCGCTTCGCCCACGGCCTGCGCCTGCTGGTCCGTGTCGCGCGGCGCGGCGATGCCGCAGGCGGCGAGCGCCACCTGCACGAGGCCCGAGCAATCGATGCCGAGACCGCCCCGGCCGCCCCACACATAGGGCATGCCGAGATAGCGCTGCGCGACCGCGGCCCAGTCCGTCTCGAAGGCATCGGCCGGGCGGACATGGCGGCGATGGACATGACCCTGCGCGGTGGCGAGGAAATCGCCGTCCAGCGTGCCGCCGAGCCGCGCGCGGGCAGGCAGCATGGCCACGACCGGCGCCTTGATGTCGGGCCGCGCGAACACCGGCGCCGCGGCGCCCGTGACGAAGCCGGGCAGGGCCTCGTCCGGTTCGGCCAATGCCTCGAGCGGCAGATAGCCGACATAGTGATCGTGCCTGCAATAACCCCAGGCCCAGCCGCCGCGCGTGTCGAGCATCTGGAAGGTCTCGCCGTGCAGCAACTCGGTGACGGCGCTCGCCGCCGCATCCGGCGTGCCGCGCAGCATGGCCGAGGGCGCCGCGCAGAGGCGCGCGACCGGCGCGGCATAGTGCGGCGCGAAATAAAGGTCGGCCAGCGCGACGTCCGCCAGATCGGCCCGGATCGCCCGCACGCGCGGATCATAGGCGTGCGATACGCCGCTCAGCCGCACGCGCGCGCGTTCGATCGGTGATGCTGGCTTCCCGTGCATCGGCGGCCTCTGCGGCAAAAGGGCAGGAGAGGTCAAGGGGCGCGGCAGGATCTACCCGCTTTCGCAATGGCCGAACCGCGCCGCGAACGCCCTGTCCTTTGATGTCCTGTCGTTCGCTGACTTGTCGTCATTGAGGGCGGACCAGGCCAGGTTTGCCTCAAGCGCGGCATGACACAGACGATCCCGATTCTTCCCCTGCGTATCGAAAAGGTCGAGCATCCTGTCATAGATTTGCCGGGCTTCTTCGCCTCGTCCCGCTATCCTGTATCGCACGGCCGCTCCCACATAGGTCCGGCCAATGGTCTCGGCGGCCTCATCGCTGTCGCTTTCGTGAAGCGTTGCGATGTCTTCGCGAAGATAAGCCGTCACCTTGTCCACATCGTCCGCATTTCGGGCGGTCGAGGTCGGGAACAGTCGATATTCCTTCCATTTCCGCAATGCGATGCGGGTTTCTGCATTGTCCGGACCCAGAGCGTAGCGACGGATAGCATAGGCGCGCGCAATGGCATCGATCGCATCCTGAGGCACTGCGCCATCATATGCCCGGACCTCGGCATCGGCGTAGGAGTTGAGGGCGAGCGCGACTTCGGGGGATTTCGGTCCGAGCGCCGTTTCATAAACCGCGATCGCGCGGCGGAAATAGGGAAACGAGGCCACGCGAAGCCCTTCATTGGGGGTTTCCGCCTGATAAAGACCAACGGCAAAGCCGGTAAGCAGGTCGGCGCGACGGATCATGTCATCCTTGCTCGTGCCGAGGGGGCGGATCAAAGCCTTCAAGGCATCTTCACCGGCGGCGAGATCGCCGTGTTCCGCGAGCGCCACGGGGCGATAGACCATTCGCGCAAGGCGCTCAGGCGGCATCCGGTCCTTCGTCTCGGGCGGGCTGACCAACCGGTCACAGGCGAACAGGGCCAGCGGCGCGAGCAGGGCCATCAGGCGCTGGCGCCGGGAGGTCATGCCCGTTACCGCCCGTAGCGCTTCTGCAGCATCGCGAAGGCGGCGCGCAGACCATAGGCCTCGCCGCCCTTGGGCCGGCCGGGCCGGGCGGCCGGACGCCAGGCGAAAGTGTCGAAATGGGCCCAGGGTATGTCCTCCGGCACGAAGCGCTGGAGGAACAGGGCGGCGGTGATCGTGCCGGCAAAGCCGCCCTCGCCGCTGTTCGAGAGGTCGGCGATGTCGCTCTTGAACATCTCGTTATAGGGTTGCCAGAGCGGCAGGCGCCACATCGGGTCGTCCACGCCCGTGCCGCTTTCCAGCAGATCGGCGGCCAGCGCCTCGTCATTGGCGAACATGGCCGGCAGGTCCGGGCCCAGCGCCACGCGCGCCGCGCCGGTCAGCGTCGCGAAATCGATGATGAGGGCGGGCTGGTCCTCGCCTGCCCGGGCCAGCGCATCGCCCAGGATCAGGCGCCCCTCGGCGTCCGTATTGCCGATCTCGACGGAGAGGCCCTTGCGGCTCCGCAACACGTCGCCGGGCCGGAAGGCATTGCCCGCAATGGCGTTTTCCACCACCGGCAGCAGCAGGTGCAGCCGCACCGGCAACCCCGCGCCCATGACCAGATCGGCCAGCGCGAGCGCATGGGCCGCGCCGCCCATGTCCTTCTTCATGAGGCGCATGCCCGCTGCCGGCTTGATGTCCAGCCCGCCGCTGTCGAACACCACGCCCTTGCCGACCAGTGCCACGCGGGGGTGGTCCTCCCGGCCCCAGACCAGTTCGATCAGGCGCGGCGCGCTGGCCCGGTCGGCGGCACGGCCCACGGCATGGATCATCGGATAGCCGGTTTCCAGCGCATCGCCGCGCGTCACCGTCAGGCTCGCGCCGTGCCGGGACGCCACGCGCTGCGCCTCGGCCTCCATCTGCTCGGGGCCCATGTCGGCGGTGGGCACATTGACCATGTCGCGCACCAGCGCGGTCGCGCGCGCCTGCGCGGCGGCGCTCCCGATGGCGGCCGGCCGCGCGGTGAGCAGCACGCGCGGTCCCTTGTCGCTCGTCGGCGCCTTGTAGCGGTCGAACCGGTAATGGGCGCTCATCCAGCCGAATATGGCCGGGCCGGGGTCCGCGTCGATGAGCCGGTATGTCCCCTCGGGCAGCGTCTCGGCGAGGCGCGCGAGGCACCACAGGCCCGGCGCGGCGGCATCGGCCACACCGGCGGCGACGGACCAGTCCTCCGCCTTCTCGCCCGGCAGGATGGCGTGGCTGTTCGCGCGCGCCTTGAAGCCCTGCGCGGCGAGGGCGGCGCGGTCCCGCTCGGGCCGTGCGGCGAGCCAGGCTTCGAGACCCTTCGCGTCGACGAGATGGATGGCATGGGCGTTCTGGCCCGTATCGGGGCGCACGAGATCGGCTGGGTCCGTCATGATCCTGCGTTATCCCGCTCCCGCCCTCTCGGCAAGGCGCGGCCGACAGGCTATGGCAGGGGACGGAACAACCGAGAGGAGGCCCCCGCATGTCCAAGCTCAAGCCCCGCGCGCCCCTGCCGCTCCTTGCGACACTGATCGTCGCGGCGTGCCATGGCGGCAGCGCCGAGCGCAATGTCGCGGCCGCGCCGGACCATGGCCCGGACCAGGGCAATGCCGCCGCCCCGGCAGTCACACCCGCGCCCGCCGCGACGCCCACGCCGCCGGCGAGCGCGGTCTCCATCAAGTCGAATACGGGCGGTCTCGAATTCGCCTATGGCTGGCCGGCGCAGGTCGCGGCGATCCCGGAACTGGATCACTGGCTGCGCGACAATGCGGACAAGCTGCGGCGCGATGCCGCGCGCGCGGCGGCGGCCGACATGGCCGAAGCGCGCAAGAATGATTATGACATGCCGGACCACAGCTATCAGGAGACGTGGAAGGTGGTGGGGGAGGGCCCCGCGCTGCTGATCCTGCAGAGCGAAGGATATGTCTATACCGGCGGCGCGCACGGCATGCCGCTCGTCACCACCCTGTTCTGGGACAAGGCGGCGAAGCGCCGGCTGGGCGCGGGCGATCTCTTCGACATGGGCCGGCTCATCCCGGCGGTTCGTCAGGCCTTCTGCAAGGCGCTCGACGACGAGCGGGCGAAGCGGCGCGGCGCTCCGGTCGACAAGACCGATACGGGCGGCATCGCCGATTTCGTGAGCTGCGTCGATCCGACGAAGCAGATCGTCCTTCCCGTCGCCGGCCATGGCGGCGCGCTGGATACCATCCGCTTCGTGATCCTGCCCTATGAGGCCGGCCCCTATGCGGAGGGCATCTACCAGCTCGACCTGCCGGTGACGGACGCCGTGATGGCGGCCGTCAAGTCCGGCTATCGCGGCGCGTTCAGCGTGGGAGGATGATCCGGCGGCACTGCTCGGGCGCGGTGCGCGCGGCGGTGTTCCACACGACCATGTCGCCCCGGCGCTCCAGCCGTTCGCCATGGCGCCCTTCATAGACCGCGCCGCCGACCGACGGCGTTGTGCGCAGCGTCACCGTGGCGCGGTCGTTGATGCGCACCAGCGCGCCGCGGCCGCGATAATCGACGCGCAGCCGCGTGCCCTGGCTGCATTCATAGAAGCTGCTGCCGCCTGGCGTGCCGACAGGCCCGCAGCCGGCGAGCAGGCAGAGCATCGCGGCGCTCACGCCCAAAAGACTGGCCTTCATCATTCGTCCCCCTTCGGCTTTGCGTGATTTCGAGGCAGGTGGACTTCACCTGCCGGCCCGGAAATCGCGGCAAACGGATGAAGATCGGCGCCTCAGCGCCCGGTTCGCGTGCACAGCACATCCGCCAGATAGACCCGGCGATTCTCGGTCTCGAGCGCTTGCCGCGCGGCGCCCGTCCAGCCTTGCCGTCGGCAGAAGTCGTCGGCCGTGCGCGCGGCGCAACTGGCGGTTGCCGAACCGCGCTGGCAGGCGAGCAGGCGCCCCTGCCGGTCCGCCGGGCGCGGGAAGAACTCCGCCGCCATGCCGCGCAGGGACGGGCCGACATTGCCGCCCTGGCCGGGTCCGCCAGGCCCACCGGGTCCGGGATAGGGATCGGTGCCGAGCGGCCGGATCGAGCGCAGCACATTGCCCCGGCCGAAGCTGCCGCTCAGCAGCGGCCGGCTTTGCGTCAGCGTCACGCACTGGCCGCGATAATGGGGTTCGCTGCACAATTGCCACGCGCCGCGGATGACGCGGATGCTGAGCACCGGCCAGGCGAGGCGCAGATCCGGGTCGGCGCGCGACATGGCGACGGCCGGGCCCTGATAATTGGCATCGCGATAGATGGTCGCTTCCATGGGCCCCAGATCGGGGCGGCGTTCCTCCTGTCCCCGCGCCGCGCCCGGAAGCGCCATCATGGCGAGCACCGGCCAAAGCATGGGCGCCGGTAGATGGAGACGCATCAATCCCTCCCTCGATCTGGTCACAGAGAGTGCGGGCCCGGCGACTCTGCTGGTCTTCATGGGCCGGCCTTCATGGACCATAGCACCGGTCCCGCGCCGCAGGGAGGTCAATTCACGCGTGCGCCATGTCGAGAGGGCGCATCGGGCATCCGCGAGGAGGCGCCTTCCATTTGTCGCGGGCGTCTCGCGGCGCGGCAAGTCGAAAGCGGCGGGCCCGGGGATGCCGGTCCATGAGGCGCGCGGGCTTCGCGCCCCCGCGCGTGCCGCCCTCAGGCCGGCACGCCGAACAGGTCGTGCTCGTCCGCATCCTCGATCTCGGCGCGGATGATGTCGCCCGCCTTCAGCCCGGCGGGCACGTCGCGCAGATAGACATGGCCGTCGATTTCCGGCGCGTCGGCCTGGCTGCGCGCGGTCGCGCCGATGCTGCCGTCCTCGTCCGGCTCGCCCACCTCGTCGATGATGACGGGGATTGTCCGGCCGATTTTTGCTGCAAGCTTTGCTGCGGAGATTTCCGCGCATTTCTGCATGATCCGGGCGAAGCGCTCTTCCTTCACGGCGTCGGGCACGGCGCCGGGCAGGGCATTGGCCTGCGCGCCTTCCACCGGCTCGAAGCGGAACGCGCCGACCCGGTCGAGCTGCGCGTCCTCCAGCCAGTCGAGCAGATACTGGAAGTCCGCTTCGGTCTCTCCCGGGAAGCCGACGACGAAGGAGGAGCGCACCGCGATGTCCGGGCAGATGCTGCGCCATTGGTGCAATCTTTCCAGTACCTTGGCTTCATTCGCCGGGCGCTTCATGCTGCGCAGCACGGATGGCGCCGCGTGCTGGAAGGGGATGTCCAGATAGGGCGTCAGCAGCCCTTCCGCCATGAGCGGGATGACGGCGTCGACATGCGGATAGGGATAGACATAGTGCAGCCGCACCCAGGGCGTCCCGCCCTCCGGCGTGCGCAACTGCCCGAGGGCGCGCGCGAGGTCGGTCATGTGCGTGCGCAGCATGTCGCCTTTCCAGGCGCGCTCCTCATGGCGCACGTCCACCCCATAGGCGGACGTGTCCTGGCTGATGATGAGCAGTTCCTTCGTGCCCGCCGCGACCAGCTTCTCCGCCTCGCGCAGCACCGCGTCGATGCGCCGGCTGGCGAGTTTCCCGCGCAGGTCCGGGATGATGCAGAAGGAACAGCTATGGTTGCAGCCTTCGCTGATCTTCACATAGCCATAGTGGCGCGGCGTGAGCTTGAGCCCGCCTTCGGGCACGAGGTCGACAAAGGCGTTGGGCACGGGCGGTGCGGCCTCGTGCACGGCATGGACCACATCCTCATATTGATGCGCGCCGGTGACCGCGAGCACATCCGGGAAGCGCGCGCGGATCAGCTCGGCCTCATTGCCCATGCAGCCGGTCACGATCACCCGGCCATTCTCCGCGATCGCCTCGCCGATCGCCTCCAGGCTTTCCGCTTTGGCGCTGTCGAGGAAACCGCAGGTATTGACCAGCACCACATCGGCCCCGGCATAGTCGGGCGAGAGCGCATAGCCGTCGCTCCTGAGCTTGGTCAGGATGCGTTCGGAATCGACCAGCGCCTTGGGGCAGCCGAGCGAGACCATGCCCACCTTGGGCGCGTCGGGAATCTTC
>Ga0164243_10000185_pt1 | contig 144111 bp, 127 predicted proteins | sample OricompcompostOP_FD_108781 | JGI IMG/M metagenome (GOLD analysis project Ga0164243, IMG submission 108781) | Organic Plus compost microbial communities from Emeryville, California, USA - Original compost - Organic plus compost (OP) | ecosystem: Engineered > Solid waste > Mixed feedstock >...
CCCCTACAGGTGATCATCTCGCCTCGCTGCGTGGTCTTGTTTGCGACTTCCTTTCGGGAAGTCTCACCACTTGCACGGCTCAACCGAACCTGGCCCGGCGGCCAGGGGGAGGCTTGATAGGAAGCGATCGGGTTTATGGCCCGCTCTCCTCCATGGCTTTCACCTCTTCCACCTTTGCCGCACGTTACGGTTCGGATGGAAGCGCCGGCTCCCGCCTGCCCGCGAACGTCTCGCGAAACACTCCGGCGACGGAAGCGGGAGGATTGTAAGCATGGGTTCGGAGGGCGGGGATGAGAAAGAGGTTATGTGCTTGATAAAGCTGAGATGGGTTTGAGTTTTATCAACCAGTCGCGGTGGATGCGAGCCGCACCTGCCTCGTCAGTTCCCCTGCAACCGATCGATCATGCCAACCCTTCCTCGGCAAATGCCTGCATCACCGATGGCCGTGCCTGCATCCGGTCGAAGAAGGCTTGCAGGTTTTGCGGGAGGTCGACGCCACTTTTCGGAGCGACCATCAGGACCCAGAACAGGTAGCAGTCGGCGATCGTCATCTCGTCGGTGATCAGGAACTGCTTTGCACCCATCTGTTCGGAAAGGATGGCGAAGCGTTGTTCGAGTTTTTCGCGGGCGCGGACTTTTTCAGGTTCCGGGAAATTCTTGAAGAAGGGGTTATAGTTCGTGTGGATTTCGGTCGACATGAAGGCGAGAGCTTCCAGCGTCCGCCACCTGGCGATGTCTTCTCCGGGAAGGAGCTTGCCGCTCCGTTCGGCGATATAATTCAGGATGATCTGGTTTTCCGTCAGGATCGTGCCGTCGTCGAGTTCGAGGGTCGGGATGTAACCCTTCGGGTTGATTGACAGGAAATCGCGGCCATCCTCAGTCTTCTTTTCGCGATTGATGGCGGACAGCGTGTAAGGAAGGCCGGTCTCGATGAGGGCGATATGATCGGCCAGGCTGCAGGCTGCCGGATAGTAGAAGAGGTTCATGGTGGTCTCCTTGCAGTAGACCCGTCTGCGGGCTTCTTCCCGCAGAAACAGTCTACAATGTTGACCACAGCCATTTATGTGACCTAAAAATACCCGTCAAAAGCATATTTTTAGGAGCAGGTCAGATGGATGTGACCGCCAAACCGGTCCATGCCGACTGCAGGGCCGTCAGCGAGATCCTGAACCGCGTCGGCGATAAATGGACGATCCAGGTCGTCGTGGCGCTGAGGCTGGGTTCGCGTCGTTTCAACGGGATCAAGCGGCATGTCGGGGGTATTTCGCAGCAGATGCTGACACGCACGCTGAAGACCTTGGAGCGTGACGGCATGGTGGAGCGGACCGTTCACCACAGCACCCCGCCGCAGGTCGAATATACGCTGACGCCGCTCGGTCATTCGCTGGCCGAGACCGCGCATCAGCTTGCCCACTGGGCGGCCGCCCATCGGCTGGAAATAGAGGACAACCGCCTTCAATACGACGCCCGCTCGTCGTGAGACGGCCTACGACCGCTCATACTGCGCAGGTCCCAGTTTTGGGTCTCAATTCCCGCCGCGGATGACGCAGACGCCGGCTTCGTAGGAACAGGCGCTGCCGGCATTGCCGCGGAGGTCCTCGTCCACGTGGATGATCTTGGCCTTGGGGGCCAGCACGACAGTGGTGGTTTCCTGCACCGGCCAATCGTCGCGCAGGAAATAGACGCCGTTGCCGCGCACCCGATAGGCTTCGATCGAGCCGCCATAGGCGCCGAGTCCGCGCACGAACGAGACCGAGGCTTTGCTTCCGTGGAAGCCTGAGGAGCGATGGAAATTCGAGGGGCGGTCGAAGCGGGCGAACCGGCCGATCTCGGCCGGCCGGTTCCAGCGGCCGTCTCCCTGGCGGTCCCAGCGGCTGTTTTCCACCCGATGATGACGGTGTTTCCCGGGATCGCGATCGCCCCAGCGGTCGCCGGCTTCGGCTATTGCGGTGAATGCCGCGAGAAGGGCGGCGGCGGCAAGGACAGGTGTCAAGCGATTCGCGATCATGGCGAACTCCGGCAATATCGTTAACCGGAAGTTAACACGAAACGTCCCGATGGATCGCAACGGCAACGAATTCTTTGCAAATCATGGTTAACGTCGTCGCCGGGTTTGAGCCGCAGCGGCCATGAGAAAGACACAATCGATTAAATTGGAAATCCGCTTGAATTGTTCTTGTCGTCCGACATCCGTGCGATTAAACCACGCCAATGATGCAATGCACATTTCTTCGGCACCCGTGCATTGTGGGGGCGCTCGCCCCTGATACCGCATACGACGCCGCGAGGTTCTGATGGCGAATGTGACAAACAACCGGCCCCTGTCGCCGCATCTGCAAATCTACAAATTCATTCCCACCATGGCGATGTCGATCGTCCACCGCATCACCGGCGGGGCGCTCTACTTCGGCACGCTGCTGGTCGCCGCCTGGCTGATCTCAGCCGCGTCCGGCGAGGAGTATTTCGCTCAAGTCAACTGGCTGTTCGGCTCGATCATCGGCCAGCTCGTGCTGTTCGGTTATACCTGGGCCCTTCTCCACCATCTGCTCGGCGGCCTGCGCCACATCATGTGGGATCTCGGCTACGGTTTCGAGAAAGAGTTCTCCACCAAGCTCGCCAAGGCCAATCTCGTCGCCTCCATCGCGCTCACCGTCGTCGTCTGGGCGATCGTGCTCATCGTCCGCTGAGGAGATCAATCATGGATATGCGTACTCCTCTCGGAAAAGTCCGCGGCCTCGGTTCGGCCAAGAGCGGCACCGACCATTTCTGGCGCGTGCGGACCACTTCGGTGGCGCTCGTTCCGCTGCTTCTCTTCTACATCGTCTTCCTGATCATCTATGCCGGCAAGCCCTATGCCGAAGTGGTCGGCGCGCTCGCCAATCCCTTCGTCGCGACGATCAATGCGCTGACCATCATCGCCAGCATCATCCACATGCGCCTCGGCATGGAAGAGATCATCCAGGACTATGTCCATTCCGAAGGCATGAAGATCGCTCTTCTCATCCTCAACGCCTTCTTTTCCCTTCTGGTCGGTGGCCTCTGTCTTATCGCCGTCCTGAAAATCGCATTTGCAGGATAACCCCGTCATGGCATCTGTCACTCCCATCGCCCAGAACGGCAAGGCCTATACCTATGTCGACCATTCCTATGACGTGATCGTCGTGGGCGCCGGCGGTGCCGGCCTTCGCGCCACGCTCGGCATGGCCGAACAGGGTTTCAAGACCGCCTGCATCACCAAGGTCTTCCCGACCCGTTCCCACACCGTCGCGGCCCAAGGTGGTATTGCGGCGTCGCTGCAGAACATGACGCCGGATAGCTGGCAGTGGCATCTCTACGACACCGTGAAGGGTTCCGACTGGCTCGGCGACGTCGACGCCATGCAGTACATGGTCATGGAAGCACCGAAGGCCGTCTACGAGCTCGAGCATTACGGCGTGCCCTTCTCGCGCAACGAGGAAGGCAAGATCTACCAGCGCCCGTTCGGCGGCCACATGCAGAATTTCGGCGCCGGCCCGCCGGTGCAGCGCACCTGCGCCGCCGCCGACCGCACCGGCCACGCGATCCTGCACACGCTCTACGGCCAGTCGCTCCGGAACAACGCGGAATTCTTCATCGAGTATTTCGCACTCGACCTGATCATGTCGGATGACGGCAGCCGCTGCACCGGCGTCGTCGCCTGGAACCTCGATGACGGCACGATCCATCGCTTCGCCGCCAAGATGGTGGTGCTGGCGACCGGCGGTTACGGCCGCGCCTATTTCTCGGCAACGTCTGCCCATACCTGCACCGGCGACGGCGGCGGCATGGTGGCGCGCGCCGGCCTGCCGCTGCAGGACATGGAATTCGTGCAGTTCCACCCGACCGGCATCTACGGTTCGGGCTGTCTCATCACCGAAGGCGCGCGCGGCGAAGGCGGCTACCTCGTCAATTCCGAGGGCGAACGCTTCATGGAGCGCTATGCCCCTTCGGCGAAGGACCTCGCTTCCCGCGACGTCGTCTCGCGCTGCATGACGCTGGAAATCCGCGAAGGCCGCGGTGTGGGCAAGAACAAGGACCACATCTTCCTGCATCTCGACCATCTCGATCCGGCCGTTCTGCACGAGCGTCTGCCGGGTATTTCCGAGAGCGCCAAGATCTTCGCCGGCGTCGACGTGACCCGCGAGCCGATCCCGGTCCTGCCGACCGTTCACTACAACATGGGCGGCATCCCGACCAATTTCTGGGGCGAGGTGCTGAACGCGGACAGCGCCAACCCGGAACGCGTCCTGCCAGGCCTGATGGCCGTCGGCGAGGCGGGCTGCGCCTCGGTTCACGGTGCGAACCGCCTCGGCTCCAATTCGCTGATCGACCTCGTGGTCTTCGGCCGCGCCGCGGCAATCCGCGCCGGCCAGGTCATCGACCGCGCCGCGCCGGTGCCGGCGCTCAACACCGCCGCCTGCGACAAGATCATGGATCGCTTCGACGGGTTGCGGAATGCCAAGGGCAGTACGCCGACCGCCGTGCTGCGCGACAAGATGCAGCGCGCCATGCAGGAAGACGCCGCCGTGTTCCGCACCCAGGAATCGCTCGAATCCGGCTGCAAGCGGCTTTCGGAAATCTGGGGCGAGATGAAGGATCTGAAGGTCACCGACCGTTCGATGATCTGGAACTCCGATCTCGTCGAGACGCTGGAACTGCAGAACCTGATGGCGAATGCGATCACCACGGTCTTCGGCGCGGAAGCGCGCAAGGAAAGCCGCGGTTCGCACGCCCGCGAAGACTACACGTCGGGTCCGTTCGGCGGGCGCGACGACGAGAACTGGCGCAAGCATACGCTCGCCTGGGTCAGCGAAACGGGCGGCGTGAAACTCGACTACCGCCCGGTCCATACCGAGCTCATCGCCGACGGCATCGATCCGCACAAGATCGAGCCGAAGGCCCGCGTCTACTGATCTGAGGGAACTGTAAGATGGTTGAACTCGCTCTCCCCAAGAACTCTCAGATGACCGAAGGCAAGACCTGGCCGAAGCCGGAAGGCGCCAGGAACGTCCGGGAGTTCCGCATCTACCGCTGGAATCCGGACGACGGCCAGAACCCGCGCATCGACACCTATTACATCGATGTCGACGATTGCGGTCCGATGGTGCTCGACGGTCTGCTCTACATCAAGAACAACATCGACCCGACGCTGACGCTGCGCCGCTCCTGCCGCGAAGGCATCTGCGGCTCCTGCGCCATGAACATCGACGGCACCAACACGCTTGCCTGCACCAAGGGCATGGACGACATCACGGGGACCGTGAAGGTCTATCCGCTGCCGCACATGCCGGTGGTCAAGGACCTCGTTCCGGACCTCACCAACTTCTACGCCCAGCACCGCTCGATCGAGCCCTGGCTGAAGACGGTGTCGCCGCCGCCGGCCAAGGAATGGAAGCAGAGCCACGAGGACCGCCTGAAGCTCGACGGTCTCTACGAATGCATCCTCTGCGCCTGCTGCTCGACCTCCTGTCCGAGCTACTGGTGGAATGGTGACCGTTATCTTGGTCCGGCCGTGCTGCTGCAGGCCTATCGCTGGCTGATCGATAGCCGCGACGAAGCCAAGGGCGAGCGCCTCGACAATCTCGAGGATCCGTTCCGGCTCTATCGCTGCCACACGATCATGAACTGCGCCCAGACCTGCCCGAAGGGCCTCAATCCGGCCAAGGCGATCGCCGAGATCAAGAAGATGATGGTGGAGCGCCGCGTCTGACGGCTCGGGGAGACGCTGCCATCAGCCGCGGCGGCGTCTCGAACCGTTCCAGGCCTAAAATTTCGAATTGGAACAATTCGGCCCGTGTGGCTTGATTTGACACAGTCTTTCGCGATAATTCCGCCGTCTTTCAGCGGTAGCACCAGCGGCACGCAACCAGCGGAGTGAGATGATGCAGTTCAGATATGTGGCGACGGGTCTTGTTCTTTTGACAGCAGTTGCCGGTTGCCAGCGTACTTCCTACAGTCCCTATAACGATCTGCCCTCTCAGCCCGCTCCGCTTCAGGCCCAGCCTGTACCATCCGTCCAGGGCAGCCAGCTGCCGCCGCCCGGCGGTGCTCCGACCGATCCCTCGCAATTCCCGACCGCGCCGGGCGCAAATCCGAACATGGCCTCCGTGGACCCCAATGCGGCGGCGCCGGCAAGCGCGCTCGACGTCAAGAAGGAAGCCATGGTCGGCAACTGGCGCGTCTCGAATGCGGGCGCCTCCTGCGACATGTTCCTGACGCTCACCAATCTCGGCAGCGGCTCGCGCGGCGGCACCCGCGGCTGCGCCGGCGAACTCACCACGATGGGTTCCTGGGAAGTGTCGGGCAAGATGGTTCAGTTCAAGAACCGCGCCGGCGATATCATCGGCCGGGTCTACAAGACCGCCGAGAACCGCTTCGACGGCACGATGAATTCCGGTCAGCCCGTCAGCCTGAGCCGTTAAGCAGCTCACCTTCCCGAGGGCGTCCGGTTGGAACCCATTCCCGAATACACGGCGAGCGTCGGCGAGGAGCTCAAGGCGCTGACGGCATCCGGCGTGCTGACAGCCGATGCCGCCCAATTCGAGGTCGCGGCGAAGCTCGATCACGTGCTGACGTGTCTTCGGGAGACGAAGCCCGCGAAGAAGAAGAGCGCGCTCGGCTGGCTGTTCGCCAAGGGCGGCGGTCGGCCGCGGGAGATCCGCGGGCTTTACGTGCACGGCAGCGTCGGGCGCGGCAAGACCATGCTGATGGACATGTTCTTCAAGAAGGCGCCGACCGGGAAGAAGCGCCGCGCGCATTTCCACGAATTCATGGCGGATGTGCATAATCGCATCCATGCGCACCGGATGAAGTTGAAGAGTGGCGAGACGCGGCAGGCCGATCCAGTCCCGCCGGTCGCCGCCGCTCTTTATGCGGAAGCCGAGCTTCTCTGCTTCGACGAATTCTCCGTCACCGACATTACCGACGCGATGATCCTGGCGCGGCTCTTCACCGAGCTTTTCGAACTCGGCTGCGTGCTCGTCGCGACCTCCAACGTGGCCCCGGAGAATCTTTATAAGGACGGGCTGAACCGAGGCCTCTTCCTGCCGTTCATCGCGCTGCTCAACAAATATGTCGACGTGGTGACGCTTGATTCGCCGACCGATTACCGCATGCAGAAGCTGGCCAGCCTGCCGGTCTATGTGACGCCGCTCGACGGGCGCGCCGATGCGGCGATGGAGACGGCCTGGCATCAGGTGACCGAGGGAGAGAAGGCGGGACCTGTCGAGATCCCGATGAAGGGCCGTAGCATCCATGTGCCGGCGGCGGCCGGGCGCGCGGCGCGCTTCGATTTTCAGGACATCTGCGGCAAGCCGCTGGGCGCATCCGACTATCTGGCGATCGCCGACCGTTTCGACGCTGTTTTCGTGGAGCATGTTCCGCAGCTCGGACCGGAGAAGCGCAACGAGACGAAACGGCTGATCAATCTGGTCGATGCGCTTTATGACCATACCGTGAGGCTCTATGTGTCCGCGGCAACGGTGCCGGAGGACATCCTTTTGGAGCGCAGGGGGACCGAAGGTTTCGAATTCGACCGCACGGTTTCACGACTTTTCGAGATGCGCAGTCTCGACTACCTCGCGTTGCATCAGGAAAAACGCGGCGGAAATTGACGATCTGGTGACAAAAATTCTTACGTTTACGTAAGAATTTTATGATCTAACCGATTGAAAAAACTGGCTTCGAAATTATCGATTGCCAATTTCTCCGGATGGCGGTATGCGGACTGGCACATTGGCCGGCCTGCCGTGGCCTGCCGGTGAATTGGATCCCGAAAGGAAGCTTTTCGATGGCGCGCAAGAAGATCGCACTTATTGGTTCTGGCATGATCGGTGGCACGCTGGCGCATCTCGCCAGCCTGAAGGAACTGGGCGACGTCGTCCTCTTCGACATTGCCGACGGCATTCCGCAGGGCAAGGGCCTCGATATCGCCCAGTCCGGCCCGGTCGAGGGCTTCAATGCCAAGCTCACCGGCGCCAGCGATTATTCGGCCATCGAAGGCGCCGACGTCTGCATCGTCACCGCCGGCGTCGCCCGCAAGCCGGGCATGAGCCGCGACGACCTGCTCGGCATCAACCTCAAGGTCATGGAACAGGTCGGCGCCGGCATCAAGAAATATGCCCCGAACGCCTTCGTGATCTGCATCACCAACCCGCTCGACGCGATGGTCTGGGCGCTGCAGAAGTTCTCCGGCCTGCCGAAGAACATGGTCGTCGGCATGGCCGGCGTGCTCGACTCGGCCCGTTTCCGCCTCTTCATCGCGGAAGAATTCAACGTCTCCGTCCAGGACGTCACCGCCTTCGTCCTCGGCGGCCATGGCGACACGATGGTGCCGCTCGCCCGCTACTCGACCGTCGGCGGCATTCCGCTGACCGATCTCGTCAAGATGGGCTGGGTCACCAAGGAGCGCCTCGAAGAGATCATCCAGCGCACCCGTGACGGCGGCGCCGAGATCGTCGGCCTGCTGAAGACCGGCTCGGCCTACTACGCCCCGGCCGCTTCCGCGATCGAGATGGCCGAATCCTTCCTCAAGGACAAGAAGCGCGTCCTGCCGGTCGCCGCTCACCTGACCGGCCAGTACGGCGTGAAGGACATGTATGTCGGCGTTCCGGTCGTTCTTGGTGCCGGCGGCGTCGAGCGCGTCATCGAGGTCGAGTTCAACAAGGCCGAGGAAGAAGCCTTCCAGAAGTCCGTCGGCGCCGTGGCCGGTCTTTGCGAAGCCTGCATCAACATCGCTCCTGCTCTGAAGTAATGGGCGCGCTCACGCAATCGAAACAGGGATAGACCCCATGAACATCCATGAATACCAGGCCAAGGCTCTGTTGAAGAGCTATGGCGCGCCGGTGGCCGAAGGCGTGGCCATCCTGAAAGCCGAAGAGGCGGAAGCTGCGGCGAAGTCGCTTCCCGGCCCGCTCTACGTCGTCAAGAGCCAGATCCATGCCGGCGGCCGCGGCAAGGGCAAGTTCAAGGAACTGCCGCCGGAAGCCAAGGGCGGCGTGCGTCTTGCCAAGTCGATCGACGAAGTCGTTACCAACGTCAAGGACATGCTCGGCAACACGCTGGTGACCGCGCAGACCGGCCCGGCCGGCAAGCAGGTCAACCGCCTTTATATCGAAGACGGCGCCGACATCGACCGTGAACTCTATTGCTCGCTGCTGGTCGACCGCTCGGTCGGGAAGGTTGCCTTCGTCGTTTCGACCGAAGGCGGCATGGACATCGAGGCGGTCGCCCATGACACGCCGGAGAAGATCCAGACCATCGCCATCGACCCGGAAGCCGGCGTGACCGCCGCCAACGTGTCGGCGATCGCCTCTGCCCTGAAGCTCGAAGGCGCTGCCGCGGAAGACGCGAAGTCGCTCTTCCCGATCCTCTACAAGGCCTTCAGCGAGAAGGACATGTCCCTTCTCGAAATCAACCCGCTGATCGTCATGACCAACGGCCACCTGCGCGTGCTCGACGCCAAGGTTTCCTTCGACGGCAATGCGCTGTTCCGTCACGACGACGTGCGTGCGCTGCGCGACGAGACCGAAGAAGACACCAAGGAAATCGAGGCCTCCAAGTGGGACCTCGCCTATGTCGCGCTCGACGGCAATATCGGCTGCATGGTCAACGGCGCCGGGCTTGCCATGGCGACGATGGACATCATCAAGCTCTACGGCAAGGAACCCGCTAACTTCTGCGACGTCGGCGGCGGCGCCGGCAAGGAGAAGGTTGCAGCAGCGTTCAAGATCATTACCGCCGACCCCAAGGTCGAAGGCATTCTCGTCAACATCTTCGGCGGCATCATGAAGTGCGATGTCATCGCCGAGGGCGTGATCGCAGCGGTCAAGGAAGTCGGTCTCAAGGTACCGCTCGTCGTGCGCCTGGAAGGCACCAATGTCGAGCTCGGCAAGAAGATCCTGAACGAGTCCGGTCTGGCCATCACGGCTGCTGACGACCTGGACGACGCGGCGAAGAAGATCGTCGCGGCGATCAACGGTTAATTGTGAAGGACCGGAACCAATGTCCATTCTCGTCAACAAGAATACGAAGGTCCTGGTTCAGGGCCTGACCGGCAAGACCGGCACCTTCCACACCGAACAGGCGCTCGCCTATTACGGCACCAAGATGGTCGGCGGCATCCATCCGAAGAAGGGTGGAGAAACCTGGACCGGATCGAAGGGCGAAACCCTGCCGATCTTCGCAACCGTCGCAGAGGCCAAGGAAAAGACCGGCGCCGACGCGTCCGTCATCTACGTCCCGCCGGCAGGCGCTGCGGACGCGATCATCGAAGCGATCGATGCCGAGATCCCGTTCATCACCTGCATCACCGAAGGCATTCCGGTGATGGACATGGTGCGCGTCAAGGCCCGCCTCGACCGCTCCAGGTCCCGCCTGCTCGGCCCCAACTGCCCCGGCATCCTGACGCCGGAAGAATGCAAGATCGGCATCATGCCGGGTTCGATCTTCCGCAGGGGTTCGGTCGGCATCGTTTCCCGTTCGGGCACGCTGACCTATGAAGCCGTCTTCCAGACCTCGAACGAAGGTCTCGGCCAGACGACGGCCGTCGGCATCGGCGGCGACCCGGTCAAGGGCACCGAGTTCATCGACGTGCTTGAGATGTTCCTGGCCGACGAAGCCACGACCTCGATCATCATGATCGGCGAAATCGGCGGTTCGGCGGAAGAAGACGCTGCGCAGTTCCTCAAGGACGAAGCCAAGAAGGGCCGCAAGAAGCCGATGGCCGGCTTCATCGCGGGCCGCACGGCGCCGAAGGGCCGCACGATGGGTCACGCCGGCGCGGTGGTTTCCGGCGGCAAGGGCGATGCGGAATCGAAGATCGCGGCGATGGAATCGGCAGGCATCCGCGTGTCGCCGTCGCCGGCCCGTCTCGGCAAGACCTTGGTTGAAGTCCTCAAGGGCTGACGCCACATAAGGGGCAATCGCAGCCGTTGGATAGGCTGCGATTGATCCGGCAAGTTTCGGACAGGCGAAGCAGCGCAAGCCTCGCCTGTCCTGGTTCAGCGTCAGAGTACGCTTACCGCTTCGGCGGCTCGAAACATAAAGACGACAAGACAAGAAAATGCGGAAACCGGGATGCGCCCGGATCCGACCACGTCAGGAGGCGGGCGCGGCGCCCGCAAGAAACCATGGCACGGCAAGAAGCCAACGAGCAGTTCCTCATCACCTCTTTCCTCGACGGACAGAACGCAGCCTATATCGAACAGCTCCATGCGCGTTACGAAGACGATCCGGCATCGGTTGCGCCGGAATGGCAGGCCTTCTTCAAGGCGCTCGCAGACGATCCGAACGATGTGAAGAAGGCGGCCAAGGGCGCTTCGTGGCAGCGGAAGAACTGGCCGGTCGCCGCCAATGGCGAACTCGTCTCGGCGCTCGACGGCAACTGGCCGGTCGTGGAGAAGGCGATCGAAAGCAAGGTCAAGGCGAAGGCGGAAGCCGCCGCCGTCGCAACCGGCAAGCCGGTCAGCGACGCCGACGTGCTGCAGGCGACCCGCGACAGCGTCCGCGCCATCATGATGATCCGCGCCTACCGTATGCGCGGCCACCTGCATGCCAAGCTCGACCCGCTCGGCCTCGCCGCCCCGGTCGAGGATTACAACGAGCTTTCGCCGACGGCCTACGGTTTCACTGAAGCCGATTACGACCGCAAGATCTTCATCGACAACGTGCTCGGCCTCGAATACGCGACCATCCGCGAGATGATCGAGATCCTGGAGCGCACCTATTGCTCGACGATCGGCGTCGAGTTCATGCATATCTCCAACCCGGAAGAGAAGTCCTGGATCCAGGAGCGCATCGAAGGCCCCGGCAAGGGCGTCGAATTCACGCCCGAGGGCAAGAAGGCGATCCTTTCCAAGCTGGTCGAAGCCGAAGGCTACGAGCAGTTCCTCGACGTCCGGTTCAAGGGCACCAAGCGCTTCGGCCTCGACGGCGGTGAATCGCTGATCCCGGCGCTGGAGCAGATCATCAAGCGGGGCGGCCAGGAAGGCCTGGAGGAAGTCGTTCTCGGCATGCCGCATCGCGGCCGCCTCAACGTGCTCTCCCAGGTCATGGGCAAGCCGCACCGCGCTATCTTCCACGAGTTCAAGGGCGGCTCCTTCAAGCCGGACGAAGTCGAAGGTTCCGGCGACGTGAAGTACCATCTTGGCGCTTCGTCCGACCGCGAGTTCGACGGCAACAAGGTGCACCTGTCGCTGACCGCGAACCCGTCGCATCTGGAAATCGTCAACCCGGTCGTCATGGGCAAGGCGCGCGCCAAGCAGGACATGCTCGCCAAGGTCTGGGAAGGCGACATCATTCCGCTGAAGGAGCGCTCCAAGGTTCTGCCGCTCCTGCTGCACGGCGATGCCGCCTTCGCCGGCCAGGGCGTCGTGGCCGAAATCCTCGGCCTGTCCGGACTGCGCGGCCATCGCGTCGCCGGCACGATGCATTTCATCGTCAACAACCAGATCGGCTTCACCACCAATCCGGCCTTCTCGCGCTCGTCGCCTTATCCGTCCGACGTCGCAAAGATGATCGAAGCGCCGATCCTGCACGTTAACGGCGACGATCCGGAAGCGGTCGTCTACGCCGCCAAGGTCGCGACCGAATACCGGATGAAGTTCCACAAGCCGGTCGTCATCGACATGTTCTGCTATCGTCGCTTCGGCCATAACGAAGGCGACGAGCCGGCGTTCACGCAGCCGAAGATGTACAAGGTGATCCGCGGCCACAAGACCGTCGCGCAGATCTATGCCGACCGTCTGATCGCCGAAGGCCTCGTCACCGAGGGCGAATTCGAAAAGATGAAGGCCGACTGGCGCGCCCATCTCGAAACCGAATTCGAAGCCGGCCAGAGCTACAAGCCGAACAAGGCCGACTGGCTGGACGGCCAGTGGTCAGGCCTGCGCTCGGCCGACAATGCCGACGAGCAGCGCCGCGGCAAGACCGCCGTGCCGATGAAGCAGCTGAAGGAGATCGGCCGCAAGCTTTCGACCGTTCCGGAAGGCTTCAACGCCCACCGTACCATCAAGCGCTTCATGGAAAACCGCGCCCAGATGGTCGAAACGGGCGAGGGCATCGACTGGGCGATGGCCGAGGCGCTTGCCTTCGGTTCGCTGGCGGTGGAAGGCACCAAGATCCGCCTCTCCGGCCAGGATTGCGAACGCGGCACGTTCTCTCAGCGCCATTCGGTGCTCTACGATCAGGACACGGAAGAACGCTACATCCCGCTCGCCAACCTGGCGCCGACCCAGGCCCGTTACGAAGTCATCAACTCCATGCTGTCGGAAGAGGCGGTGCTGGGCTTCGAATACGGTTATTCGCTGGCACGCCCGAATGCGCTGACGCTCTGGGAAGCCCAGTTCGGCGACTTCGCCAACGGCGCGCAGGTCGTGTTCGACCAGTTCATCTCGTCGGGCGAACGCAAGTGGCTTCGCATGTCCGGCCTCGTCTGCCTGCTGCCGCATGGTTATGAAGGTCAGGGTCCGGAACACTCCTCGGCCCGCCTGGAACGCTTCCTGCAGCTCTGCGCCGAAGACAACATGCAGGTCGCCAACTGCACGACGCCGTCGAACTACTTCCACATCCTGCGCCGGCAGGTGAAGCGCGACTTCCGCAAGCCGCTGATCCTGATGACGCCGAAGTCGCTGCTGCGCCACAAGCGGGCCACGTCGACGCTTGCCGAAATGGCCGGCGAATCCTCCTTCCACCGTCTCCTCTGGGACGATGCGGAGGTCATCAAGGACGGCCCGATCAAGCTGCAGAAGGACAACAAGATCCGTCGCGTCGTGCTCTGCACCGGCAAGGTCTATTACGACCTTCTCGAAGAGCGCGAAAAGCGCGGCATCGACGACATCTACCTGCTGCGCATCGAACAGCTCTATCCGTTCCCGGCCAAGGCTCTCATCAACGAGCTCTCCCGCTTCCGGAACGCCGAGATGGTCTGGTGCCAGGAAGAGCCAAAGAACATGGGCGCCTGGGCCTTCATCGATCCCTATCTGGAATGGGTGCTCGCCCATATCGATGCCAAGTACCAGCGCGTCCGTTACACCGGCCGCCCGGCCGCCGCTTCGCCGGCAACGGGGCAGATGTCCAAGCATCTGGCGCAGCTCGAAGCCTTCCTCGAAGACGCGCTCGGCGGCTGATCCTTTCAGCCGCTCCTCACCTATTTTCGCAAACACCATTTGACAGAATACGGAAACAGATCATGGCCACCGAAATCCGCGTACCTACTCTCGGCGAGTCCGTCAGCGAGGCAACCGTCGGCACCTGGTTCAAGAAGGTCGGCGACACGGTCAAGGCCGACGAGCCGCTCCTGGAGCTCGAAACGGACAAGGTGACCGTCGAGGTTCCGGCCCCGGCCGCCGGCGTGCTCTCCGAGATCGTCGCCAATAACGGCGAGACCGTCGGCCTCGGCGCGCTGCTTGGCCAGATCGCCGAAGGCGCCGCAGGCGCCGCCACGGCTGCTCCGGCTGCCAAGCCTGTGGAAGCTGCTCCGGCCAAGGTCGCCGAGCCGGCTGTTGCCGCTCCTGCCGCCGCTTCCGCCCCGGCTGCTGCCGCATCTTCCATGCCGCCGGCCCCGGCCGCTGCGAAGCTTGCCGCCGACAGCGGTATTTCCACCGGCGATATCGACGGTTCGGGCAAGCGCGGTCAGGTTCTGAAGGGTGACGTGATCGCTGCCGTCGCCAAGGGCATTTCCGCTCCGGCGGCCGCACCTGCCGCTCCGGCCGCCGCGCGCGGCCCCTCGACGGTCGAAGATGCCGCCCGCGAAGAGCGCGTGAAGATGACGCGCCTGCGCCAGACGATCGCCCGCCGCCTCAAGGATGCGCAGAACACCGCCGCCATGCTCACTACCTATAACGAGGTGGACATGAAGGCGGTCATGGACCTGCGCAACCGCTACAAGGACGTGTTCGAGAAGAAGCACGGTGTGAAGCTCGGCTTCATGGGCTTCTTCACCAAAGCGGTGACGCATGCGCTCAAGGAGCTGCCGGCCGTCAACGCCGAGATCGACGGTACCGACATCGTCTACAAGAACTACTGCCACATCGGCGTCGCCGTCGGCACCGACAAGGGCCTTGTGGTTCCGGTCGTGCGCGATGCCGACCAGATGTCGATCGCCGAGATCGAGAAGGATATAGGCCGTCTCGGCAAGCTCGCCCGTGACGGCCAGCTGTCGATGGCCGACATGCAGGGCGGCACCTTCACCATCTCCAACGGCGGCGTCTACGGTTCGCTGATGTCCTCGCCGATTTTGAACGCGCCGCAATCCGGCATCCTCGGCATGCACAAGATCCAGGAGCGTCCGGTCGTCGTCGGTGGCCAGATCGTCATCCGCCCGATGATGTATCTGGCGCTCTCCTACGACCACCGCATGGTGGACGGCAAGGAAGCGGTGACCTTCCTCGTGCGCGTCAAGGAAAGCCTGGAAGATCCGGAACGCCTGGTTCTCGATCTCTAATTCGGGAATGGAACGATGGAAACGCTCGGGGTCACAGCAACGCCTTACATGACGCTGCTCGCCCTGAGCGTGATCCTGCTCGTCTTCCACGTCCTGCTGCAGGGTGTGCTGGCGACCCGTGAACTCGGCCGCGACTGGAATGCCGGTCCGCGTGACGAAGGCATGGAGCCGAAGGGGAAGTTCACCGGGCGTGCCGCGCGGGCGTCGAAGAATTTCCAGGAAACCTATCCGGCCTTCGTCGGCCTTCTGCTCGGCGTCGCCTTTGCGGGGGATGACGCATCGGAGTTGGGCCTGATCGGCGGCTGGATCTGGCTCGTCGCCCGGGTCATTTATGTGCCGCTCTACCTGGCCGGCATTTCCTATTTCCGCTCCTTCGTCTGGCTGATCAGCATCGCTGGGATGATCGCCATGATGATCGCGCTCTTCCGGTGACGCCATGGTCCCGTTCTTCAAGACATGGTTGGTGTCGATATGCTTCGTACCGGGCATCGCCGTGGCCGCAGAGCGCTGTGCGATCGAGAAGGCGGTGTTCATCGAGGCGGATGCGGGAACGGTGCTGTCGTTCAGCCCGGTGGGTTCTGACGCTGCCGTCGTCAGCCATCTCTTCACGATCACCGGCGGCAGGCTGAAACTCGACGGCAACGTGATGTATGACGAGGACTCACAGCGCCCGGCCGGCATGGTGACGAACAATTGCCCGCAGGGCGATGCGACCGGCGCCGAACTGAGGGCCTGCACGGTCTGGACCGGCGTGCCCTATGCGCTTGATAAGGCGACCGGCCATATCGACATATTGGGCGCGGAAGGCAGCGAGGCGCCGGACGCGATCCTGATGCCCGGCTTTGGGCCGGCGATCCGCCATTCGGCGCTGTGGGAGAAAAGCGGTCTCGGGCAAGTGCCCTGGGACCTTTACGAATTCAAGGAATGCAAGGCGGCGTGAGCGAGCGCTCCTCCGCAAGGTTGTCAAGAGAAGGAATTGTGATGGCTTATGATCTCGTCGTAATCGGAAGCGGCCCGGGCGGCTATGTCTGCGCTATCAAGGCGGCTCAGCTCGGCCTCAAGGTCGCGGTCGTGGAAAAGCGCGCCACCTATGGCGGGACCTGCCTCAACATCGGTTGCATTCCTTCCAAGGCTCTGCTGCACGCTTCCGAGATGTTCCACCATGCCGCCCACGGCATGGATGCGCTCGGGGTCGAGGTTTCTGCGCCGAAGCTGAACCTTGAGAAGATGATGGCGCACAAGGATGCGACGGTGAAGTCCAACGTCGATGGCGTCGCCTTCCTCTTCAAGAAGAACAAGATCGACGGCTTCCAGGGCACCGGCAAGGTCGTCTCCGCCGGCAAGGTTTCCGTGACCGGCGAGGACGGCAAGATCCAGGAGCTGGAGACGAAGAATATCGTCATCGCCACCGGTTCCGACGTCGCCGGCATTCCGGGCGTCAATGTCGAGATCGACGAGAAGGTCATCGTTTCGTCCACCGGCGCGATCGCGCTCGAAAGGGTGCCGCAACAGCTGGTGGTCGTCGGCGGCGGCGTCATCGGCATGGAGCTCGGTTCGGTCTGGCAGCGCCTCGGCGCCAAGGTCACTGTCGTCGAATATCTCGACAAGCTGCTCGGCGGCATGGATGGCGAAGCCTCCAAGCAGTTCCAGCGCATGATGCAGAAACAGGGCATGGACATCCGCACCGATGCCAAGGTCACCGGCGTCGAGAAGACCGCCAAGGGCGCCAAGGTCACCTATGAGCCGGTCAAGGGCGGCGAAGCGCAAATCGTCGAGGCAGACGTCGTGCTGATCTCCACCGGTCGCAAACCCTATACGGTCGGCCTCGGCCTCGAAGATGCGGGCGTGAAGGTCGACAATCGTGGCCGCGTCGAAATCGACGATCACTTCAAGACCAATGTCGACGGCATCTACGCGATCGGCGACGTGGTGCGCGGCCCGATGCTCGCCCACAAGGCCGAGGACGAGGGCGTGGCGCTCGCCGAAATCCTCGCCGGCCAGCATGGCCATGTGAACTACGACGTCATCCCTAGCGTCGTCTATACCCAGCCGGAAGTCGCTTCCGTCGGCAAGACCGAGGAAGAGCTGAAGGCTGCGGGCATCGCCTACAAAGTCGGCAAGTTTCCGTTCACGGCGAACGGCCGCGCCCGCGCGATGCTGGCAACCGACGGTTTCGTGAAGATCCTCGCCGACAAGGACACGGATCGCGTTCTCGGCGGCCATATCGTTGGCTTCGGCGCCGGCGAGATGATCCACGAGATCACCGTATTGATGGAATTCGGCGGTTCGTCGGAAGACCTCGGCCGCACCTGCCACGCGCATCCGACCATGTCGGAAGCGGTGAAGGAAGCGGCGCTGGCCACGTTCTTCAAGCCGATCCATATGTGATTTAAGAGAGCATCGCCCGGCTCATATCCGGGCGATGCTCATCTCTCTTCCGGCGCGCCCTTATAGAGCGCTTCATAGTTCCGGCCGCCACAGAGGTTGCGAACTCCCCGGCCGCCATGCTCTCACGCACGGTCTCCATCAGGTCCCGTGTCTGGTGATGCTGACTTTTTCGGCGCTTTGCATGGTCAACTCCTTGACCGCATAACAGTAGGATAAATCCGACCGGTTTCTACCGACTCCTCCCGCTCCGGTTCTGAACTTTATCAATTCCAAGATTAAATCTCAGTCATGAAATAGACTGCAGCTTGTAGACCAATCTGCGGTCTATATATTTCCATCATAAGCCATTGAAAAGGTGGAAAAAATGGAACGTGTCACTCCAGTTTCTTTCTCGCTTTCGCAGCGTGCCGTGCATTGGGCCACGGCGCTGCTGGTGTTCTTCAACCTGCTGTTCGCGGACGGCATGGAGGAATGGAGCCGCGCCGTCCGCCGCACGGGCAGCGCCACCGCCGAGCAAGTCGCGAGCGCCAATATCCACGCCTATGTCGGTATCGCGATCCTGATCCTGCTTGCCTTGCGCCTCGTCCTTCGCTTCACGTCCGGCGTGCCGGCCGCGCCGCCGGAAGAGCCTGCCATCTTCAGGCTAGGAGCCAAGCTTGCCCATGCAGCACTTTATATCCTGCTGATCGCCATGCCGTTCACCGGGATCGGCGCCTATTACTTCGGCAACGCCCAGGCCGGCGAAGTGCATGCGGAAGTCCTGAAGATCCTGCTGTGGATTGTCCTTGTGGCGCACGTCCTCGGTGCGCTCGTGCATCAGTTCTACTGGAAGACCAACGTCCTGCGGCGCATGACGGTCGGCTGAGCGTCAGCCGATGGGTGTGACCTTGAAGCCTTGTTTTCTCAGAAGCTCGACGAGGCCTTCCTCGCCCGGCAGGTGAAGCGCCCCGACGGCGATGAAGGCGCCGCCTTCGGCGAGAATCGGAGCGGCGCGCTCGGCCATCCGATGGTTGCGCCTGGTGACGACAAGTTCCTCGAATTCGCCGTAGCCGGCGTCGTCGCTGCCGTCGGGGGCGACGGTCTTGAGGAGGGGGATCGTCAGGCCGATGTCGCCGGAGACGTAGAGATCGGTCATCGTCTCGAATACGTCGTCAAGACGCGGTCCAAGCTTGATCGTCTCGATCAGGGACTTCATGTGCAGCTCGACCGGAATCTCCGCAAGCATCGAAAACTGTTCCGCGAATGTCTCCAGACCCTTCACCGGCTTGCCTTGGGCGGCGGCATCGAGCGCGATCCGCTTGTCGAGAACGGCGGTGTTCTGCGCCTTGCGCGCCATCTCGCAGGCAGGAAGCGAGACGAAAGCCATCAGCATCCACGGCTTCATGCGCGAGACGGCAGCCAGCGGAATGCCCCGTTGTTTCAGGACTGTTTCGAGAAGAGCGAGGTCTGCCCCGGGCAGCAGTTTCTCGATCGAATTGCCGTCCGTGAACATCATGAGCTCCGGTTTGGCGAGAATGCCGGCCATCGCCTTCTTCTCGTCGAGAACCTCGTCCGATTCCACCACGATGGTCTTGGCCGCGGCGCGGGCTCCATCGGCGCCGGAAGGCATTTTCAGCACGCGCGGGTCGGAAACGTGCATCGTGCCGAGCAGGTAGGAGGGGGCAAGGCCATCCTTCTCGATCTTCCAGAAGATGCCCCTGCCGTTCGGCACCTTGGCGCCCTGTTCGATCACCTGGTCGTATTCTTGCGGGTTTCTGGTCTTCAGCTCATCAAGGAGATTGGCGCCGGCACAGGCCGGCGTTTCGGCGCGGGCGGGCGACAGGGAACCCAGGATCAGAAGAAGGGAGGCAAGCGCCACGACATGCGCGGCTGCTATCAGCCACAGCGCAAGATCCTGGGCGCGCTTGAAGAAAGCGCCGGTGTAAGAGGCGAAGGCGGGAGTCGTCATGTCATCCGTCCGAGAGGCTGACAGCATAATAGAAATGTGGCCTGCACAAGGGCTTAACGCAACTGGTTAAAAATCTCTTCAGGCGCGGGGATGGGCGCGATCGTACACTTCCAGCAGGCGCGAGGAATCGACGCCGGTATAGACCTGGGTCGTGGACAGGCTGGCATGGCCGAGCAGTTCCTGGATGGTGCGCAGATCGCCGCCGCCGGACAGAAGATGCGTGGCGAAGGAATGTCGCAACGCGTGCGGCGTCGCCGTGTCCGGCAGGCCGAAGGCGCTTCTGAGCTTCTGCATCTGGCGCTGGATGATCGCCGGCTGCAAGGGGCCGCCGCGCGCGCCGCGGAAAAGGAGATCATCTGCATCGAGATGGTAGGGACAGAGTTTCTTGTAGGTGGCCACCGCGTCGAACACGATCGGCAGCAGAGGTACGATGCGCGTCTTGCCGCCCTTGCCGGTGATGCGCAGCGTGGTCGCGCCGGACCTCAGGTCGGCAGGCTTGAGGCCGAGCGCTTCCGAAATGCGCAGGCCGCAGCCGTAAAGTAGGGTGAGCACGGCCGCGTCGCGTGCGGCGATCCAGGGTTCCTCCCGCAATTGCGCATCCGTGGTGACGAGGTTCAACGCCTGACGATCGGTGAGCGGCTTTGGAAGCGATTTCGGCTGTTTTGGCGCGCGGATTGCACCGGCAGCCGCAGCGTTTACCAGACCTTTGCGTTCGAGATAGCGCAGGAACGAGCGAAGCCCCGCCAGATGACGGCCGAGCGAGCGGGCGCCGGCTCCTTCGCGGCGGCGGGTGGCGAGAAAGGCGCGCAGGTCCGCCGGGCGCAAGGTGTGGATATCCGAAAGTTTCGCAGGTCCGCCCAGATGCGTGGTCAGAAACGTCAGAAATTGCCGCGTATCGCGCTCATAGGCATCCAGCGTGTTCTCCGAGAGCCGGCGTTCGCTCGCCAGGCTTTCAAGCCACTCGCGGCGTTTTTCGACAAGATCGGGTGCGGCAATAATCAGCAGCTGGTTCAATCTGGAGCCTGTTGAATTCCGAGAAAGGCCGCCCCAGATTGCTATCGACGGCGTTACGAATTTCCTAAGCCTCCCTTAGTAATCGCTAACGATGTCATCGTTCGATCATGCAGGACTGCGATATACCCCCAGGTCCTGTTTGCGGGAGTTTCTATGGCGCGCCGTGATTCTACGACCACTTTCGGACAGTTCGCGGAAACAATCGCCCTCGTTTCTCAAGGCAAACCCGGCCATATCGTCGACACGCTGATTGCCGAGCGCGGCGAGCGAATCGTCAACAATCCGCTCTGGCCCGTCATCCGGCCGTTCCTTTATGCTCTGCTGCGCTACGGCAAGGCGATCGAGTTCGCGGACGACGTCGCCAACATGCCGGGCTTCCAGTGCTTCGAATATCTGAGCAATGTGCTGAGGCTCGACATCGCCGTCGCCAATGCCGAGCGGATCCCTCAAAAAGGCGGCTTCATTCTCGTCAGCAATCATCCGACGGGCATTGCCGATGGCGTCGCCGTCTTCGACCTGCTGAAGGAGCGCCGGCCCGACATGATGGTGTTCGCCAACCGCGATGCCGTCCGCGTCAATCCGCGCTTTGCCGAGATGATCATCCCGGTCGAGTGGCGGGAGGAATACAAGAGCAAGCTGAAGACCCGCGAGACGCTGGTGCTGACCAACAAGACCGTCGAGGACGGCAAGGTGATGGTGCTCTTCCCTTCCGGCCGCATCGCCTACTGGGCGGACGGCAAGCTCAACGAGAGGCCCTGGAAGACGTCGGCCGTCGGGCTGGCGCGCAAATACAATCTGCCCATCCTGCCGATCCATATGCGGGCCCGCAATTCCGGCCTGTTCTACTGGTTCGCCAGGTGGTCGACGGAGCTCCGCGACATGACGGTATTCTACGAACTCCTGAACAAGAAGGGCGACCGGTTCGATTTCACCGTCGGACAGATGATACAGCCGGACGAGCTGGAAGGCGATGTCACGGAGGTCACCAAGGCGCTCGAGCAGCATACGGTCTTCGAACTTGCCGCCGATGGCGATGCGAAATTCGTGTCCGTTGCCGAGAAGGCCGCCTGATTTCGACGTTTCAGCTGTTCACTTTTGTTCCGCATTTGGGCATGGTCGCCGCCCATGGTGAAAGATTCCTCCGACCTCCTGGGTTCCCTGTTTGGGGAAACGCTCTCCGAGACACCCCCGCCGGTCAGCGTCGTGCCTGTCCTGGTGCCGCTGCCGGTGCCGGGCGCCTACAGCTATGCCGTGCCGGAAGGGATGCATGTCGAGCCGGGCTCCGTCGTGCAGGTGCCGGTCGGGCCGAGGCAGTATATCGGCGTCGTCTGGGATGGCGAGAACGACGACAGGCTGGATCCGAAGAAGCTGCGGCCGATCACGCTCGCCTTCGATTGCCCGCCGCTTTCGAAGGAGATGCGCGATTTCGTCGACTGGGTCTCGGCCTATACCTTATCCCCGCCGGGGCTCGTGGCGCGCATGGCGATCCGCGCGCCGGCCGCGCTGGAACCCGAGCCGATGGTCGAGGGGCTGCGCTATCTCGGCGGCCAGCCGGAACGGATGACGCCGGCGCGGGCCCGGGTACTCGATCTCGCCAATGAGGAGGACGTGCCCTGGACCCGCAGCGGACTGGCGCATGCGGCCGGCGTCTCCTTGAGCGTCGTCGATGGGCTCACGGCGCAAGGAATGTTCGAAACCGTCTTTCTGCCGCCGCCTCCGGCCGTCGCCAGGCCCGATCCGGATTACATGGCACCGCGCATCGAAGGGCCGCAGAGGCAAGCGGCCGAGGAGATCGTCGAATCGATTCGGGCCGGCGGCTTTTCCACGTCCCTGATCGACGGTGTGACCGGTTCCGGCAAGACGGAGGTCTATTTCGAGGCGATCGCCGAGACGCTCCGGCAGGGCAAGCAGGTGCTGATCCTGCTGCCGGAAATCGCGTTGACGACCAGCTTTCTCGAACGTTTCCAGGACCGGTTCGGCGCCAAGCCCGGCGAATGGCATTCCGACCTTTCGCCGCGCATGCGCGAAAAGGTCTGGCGCGGGGTGGTGACAGGCGAGGCGCGGGTGGTGGCCGGCGCCCGTTCGGCGCTCTTCCTGCCTTTCGAAGAACTCGGCCTGATCATCGTCGACGAAGAGCACGACCCTGCCTACAAGCAGGAGGACCGGGTCTTCTACAATGCCCGCGATATGGCTGTCGTCCGCGCCCGGATCGGCGATTTCCCGATCGTGCTCGTCTCGGCGACGCCGTCCGTCGAAAGCCAGGTGAACGGGCTTGCCGGCCGCTACAACACCGTACATCTGCCGACCCGTTTCGGCGATGCGGCGCTGCCGGACCTGCATCTCGTCGACATGCGCCGGCACCCACCGGAGCGCGGCGGCTTCCTGTCGCCGGTGCTGATCCGGGCGATCGCCAAGACGATCGAGAAGGGCGAGCAGGCGCTACTCTTTCTCAATCGCCGCGGTTATGCGCCGCTGACGCTCTGCCGCGTCTGCGGCCATCGCTTCCAGTGCCCGCAATGTTCGAGCTGGCTGGTGGAGCACCGGTTCAAGAGCCAGATCCAATGCCATCAATGCGGTTATTCGGAACCGACGCCGGAAGCCTGCCCGGAATGCGGCACGCTCGACCATCTCGTCGCCTGCGGGCCGGGCGTCGAGCGTATCGCCGAAGAGGTGGAGAAGCATTTTCCTGAGGCACGAACGATCGTCATGTCCTCGGACCTGCTCGGCGGTGTGAAGCGCATGCGGCTGGAGCTGGAGGCGATCGCCAAGGGCGAGGCGGATATCGTCATCGGCACGCAGCTCGTCGCCAAGGGGCATAACTTTCCGCTGATGACGCTGGTCGGCATCGTCGATTCCGATCTCGGACTTGCGAATGGCGATCCGCGCGCGGCGGAACGCACGTTTCAGCTTCTCTCCCAGGTGACGGGCCGCGCCGGGCGAACAGGTCTCAAGAGCCATGGTCTGCTCCAGACCTTCCAGCCGCAGCACCCGGTCATGCAGGCGATTGTCTCGGGCGATGCACAAGCCTTCTACGAGCGGGAGATCGCCGAGCGGGAAAAGGCGATCCTGCCGCCGTTCGGCCGGCTCGCTTCGCTGATCGTCTCCGCCGATACGCGTGCGGATGCGGAAAACCATGCCCGTGGTCTGAGAGCCGCCGCTCCGAAGGTCACCGGCATCTCCGTGCTTGGGCCGGCGGAAGCGCCGCTGGCGCTGGTGCGCGGAAGGCACCGGTTCCGATTGCTCGTGCATGGCCGGCGCAATTCCGACATGCAGGCATTTCTGCGGACGATGCTCGCCAACGGCCCGAAGCAGCGCGGTTCGGTGCAGATCCAGCTCGATATCGACCCGCAGAGCTTCCTCTGAACGGGACTGAAATGGCCGCCGTCTTTGCGACTTGTTTACCGCTTGCATTAGAATCGGGCGATTCGAATGATGCGAGGACCGGATGGAACTTTATTTTCCCACCGAAACAGGTGAGCAGCTTGCTTTCATCTGTGCAGCCGCGACAGCCCTTCTCGGACTGTTCGCCCTCATCTTCCCGGCTTCCATCCTGCGCCTGACGGCGTTCCAGATCGGCGAGGTGCGGCCGGAAGGATATGCCGCCGTCCGTTCGGCCGGGGCGCACCATCTCGGGCTCGGCCTCACCGCCATCCTGTTCGCCCAGGACTGGATCTATATGGCGCTCGGCATCGCGCTCGGATTCGCGTTCCTCGGACGCCTTCTTTCCTGCGCCCTCGACCGCGCCCTTACTCCCCGAAACATGGCGTTTTTATTACTCCAGGTTGTTCTGTCTCTCGGGCCGCTCGCCTATGTCTTCGGCACCGTCTGACGTCACAATTTGAGACTGTGGAGGGAAGGCGCCTGCAAATCCCTCGGGTTCCGCTATAAAATGCGGTTCAAGCCCTTGCGTCATGGGCTTTTTCCGTTATCAGGCGTGTTGCGGTGGCCTACATCCTATGCTAGACGAACCGCGAAAGTCGGAAAGGGTAGAGCGCCCGCTCTACAGGTTCTGAGAAATAATCAAACGATTTCAAGGTCTTGCTGCACCTCTCCCAAAGGGTCTGGCGCTTGGAAGGCAATACAGGGAAACTGTGCCCGTGGCTGACACGTCCCAGCTTATTTCCGGTGTAGCGGAGCGTTACGCTTCCTCGCTTTTCGAACTGGCTTTGGAGGCCGGTTCGATCGACAAGGTCGGTGCCGATCTTGATCGTTTTCAGGCGCTGCTGGATGGAAGCGACGATCTGCGACGTCTGGTCGCAAGCCCGGTCTTTTCGGCCGAAGAGCAGCGCAATGCCGTTTCCGCCGTCGCCGACAAGGCCGGCATTTCCGGTCTCGTCGGCAATTTCCTGAAGGTCGTCGCCGGCAACCGCCGTCTCTTCGCTCTGCCTGGCATGATCCGCGCCTTCCGCGCGATCGCAGCAGAGCATCGCGGTGAAATCACCGCCCAAGTCACATCGGCGCATGCACTTTCCGCGGCGCAGGAAACTGAACTCAAGTCGGCGCTGAAGGGCGTCACCGGCAAGGATGTCGCCATCGCCGTGACGGTCGATCCGTCGATCCTCGGCGGGCTTATCGTCAAGGTCGGCTCGCGTCAGATCGACACCTCCCTTCGCACCAAACTTTCCACCCTCAAGCTTGCATTGAAAGAGGTCGGCTGATGGATATCCGTGCAGCGGAAATTTCCGCAATTCTCAAGGACCAGATCAAGAATTTCGGCCAGGAAGCCGAAGTTTCCGAAGTCGGCCAGGTTCTTTCCGTCGGCGACGGCATTGCCCGCGTTTATGGTCTGGACAATGTTCAGGCCGGTGAAATGGTCGAGTTCCCGGGCGGCATCCGCGGCATGGCGCTGAACCTCGAAGCCGACAATGTCGGCGTGGTCATCTTCGGCTCCGACCGTGAGATCAAGGAAGGCGACACCGTCAAGCGGACCGGCGCCATCGTCGACGTTCCGGTCGGTCCGGAACTGCTCGGCCGCGTCGTCGACGCGCTCGGCAACCCGATCGACGGCAAGGGCCCGATCAATGCGACCCGCCGCGCGCGCGTCGACGTCAAGGCTCCGGGCATCATTCCGCGCAAGTCGGTGCATGAGCCGATGTCGACCGGCCTCAAGGCCATCGACGCCCTCATCCCGGTCGGCCGCGGCCAGCGCGAGCTCGTCATCGGCGACCGCCAGACCGGCAAGACCGCGATCATCCTCGACACGATCCTGAACCAGAAGGCCATCCACGACAACGGTCCGGACAACGACAAGCTCTTCTGCGTGTACGTCGCCATCGGCCAGAAGCGTTCGACGGTCGCCCAGTTCGTGAAGGTTCTCGAAGAGCGCGGCGCCCTGCAGTATTCGATCATCGTCGCCGCGACCGCTTCCGATCCGGCTCCGATGCAGTATCTCGCGCCGTTTGCCGGCTGCGCCATGGGCGAATATTTCCGCGATAACGGCCAGCACGCCCTGATCGGTTACGACGACCTTTCCAAGCAGGCCGTCGCCTACCGCCAGATGTCGCTGCTGCTGCGCCGCCCGCCGGGTCGCGAAGCCTATCCGGGCGACGTCTTCTACCTGCACTCCCGCCTGCTGGAGCGCGCCGCCAAGCTCAACGACGACCGCGGCGCCGGCTCGCTGACCGCTCTGCCGGTCATCGAAACCCAGGGCAACGACGTTTCGGCCTTCATTCCGACCAACGTGATCTCGATCACCGATGGCCAGATCTTCCTCGAAACCGACCTGTTCTACCAGGGTATCCGCCCGGCCGTTAACGTCGGTCTGTCGGTTTCCCGCGTCGGCTCCGCCGCACAGATCAAGGCGATGAAGCAGGTTGCCGGTTCGATCAAGGGCGAACTTGCCCAGTATCGGGAAATGGCCGCCTTCGCGCAGTTCGGTTCTGACCTCGATGCCTCGACACAGCGCCTCTTGAACCGCGGCGCCCGTCTGACCGAGCTCCTGAAGCAGCCGCAGTTCTCGCCGCTCAAGACGGAAGAACAGGTCGCGGTGATCTTTGCAGGCGTCAACGGCTATCTCGACAAGGTCGCCGTTAGCGATGTCGGCAAATTCGAGCAGGGCCTGCTGTCCTACCTTCGCTCCGAAGGCAAGGTGATCCTCGATGCGATCCGTAGCGAGAAGCAGCTTTCGGACGACACGCGCGCGAAGCTCAAGGCGGCTCTCGACAGCTACGCCAAGTCTTTCGCCTGAGACCGGATCAAAGCTTAAGGACCGATAACGGATGCCTTCACTTAAGGATCTGAAAAACCGGATCGCCTCCGTCAAGGCGACGCAGAAGATCACCAAGGCGATGAAGATGGTCGCCGCGGCGAAGCTGCGCCGTGCCCAGGAGGCGGCCGAGGCCGCCCGTCCTTATGCGGAACGGATGAACACGGTGCTGGCCGGTCTTTCGGCCGCCAATGCCGGCAATGCCGAAGCGCCGCTCCTGCTTTCGGGCACGGGCAAGGATCAGGTTCACCTCCTGATCGTCGCGACCGGCGAGCGCGGCCTAGCGGGAGGCTTCAACTCCTCCATCATCCGTCTTGCCCGCGATCACGCGCAGAAGCTGCTCGCCCAGGGCAAGACGGTGAAGATCCTGACCGTCGGCCGCAAGGGCAACGACGTGCTGCGCCGCAATTTCCGCGAAAACATCATCGATTACGTGACGTTCCGTGAAGTGAAGTCGCTTGGCTTCGCCCAGGCCGACGAAGTGGCGCACAAGGTTCTGGCGCTCTTCAACGCCGGCGAGTTCGATGTCGCGACGCTGTTCTTCGCGCGCTTCCAGTCGGTGATCTCGCAGGTCGCGACCGCGCAGCAGATCATCCCCGCGAAGTTCGAGACGGCCGAACCGGCCAATAACGGTTCCTCGGCGCTCTACGAATACGAGCCGAGCGAACAGGAAATCCTAGAGGACTTGCTGCCGAAGAACATCGCGGTGCAGATCTTCCGGGCGCTGCTCGAAAACAACGCTTCCTTCTATGGCGCGCAGATGTCCGCGATGGACAACGCGACGCGCAACGCCGGTGAGATGATCAACAAGCTGACGCTCAACTACAACCGCCAGCGTCAGGCGCAGATCACCAAGGAACTCATTGAAATCATTTCGGGCGCGGAAGCGCTCTGACCGTAAAGAAAGAGGGTAAGAATCATGGCTACCGCAACGGGCTCGTCCCTCGGCAAAGTGACCCAGGTTATCGGTGCCGTCGTCGACGTCGCATTCGACGGCGACCTGCCGGCTATCCTGAACGCGCTTGAAACCGACAACAACGGCAACCGCCTCGTTCTCGAAGTCGCACAGCATCTCGGCGAAAACTCCGTCCGCACCATCGCGATGGACTCGACGGAAGGTCTCGTCCGCGGCCAGCAGGTCACCAATACGGGTGCCCCGATCTCCGTTCCGGTCGGTCCCGAAACCCTCGGCCGCATCATGAACGTCATCGGCGAGCCGGTCGACGAAGCTGGCCCGCTCAAGACAGAGGCGAAGCGCGCCATCCACCAGGACGCTCCTCCCTATGTCGAGCAGTCCACGGAAGCGCAGATTCTCGTCACCGGCATCAAGGTCGTCGACCTTCTCGCGCCTTATGCGAAGGGCGGCAAGATCGGCCTCTTCGGCGGTGCAGGCGTCGGCAAGACCGTGCTCATCATGGAACTTATCAACAACGTCGCGAAGGCGCACGGCGGTTACTCCGTGTTCGCAGGCGTCGGTGAGCGCACCCGCGAAGGCAACGACCTCTATCACGAAATGATCGAATCGGGCGTCAACAAGCACGGCGGCGGTGAAGGCTCCAAGGCCGCGCTCGTCTACGGCCAGATGAACGAACCGCCGGGCGCCCGCGCCCGCGTCGCGCTCACCGGTCTGACGATCGCCGAAGACTTCCGCGACAAGGGGCAGGACGTTCTGTTCTTCGTCGACAACATCTTCCGCTTCACCCAGGCAGGTTCCGAAGTGTCGGCGCTGCTCGGCCGCATTCCGTCGGCCGTCGGTTACCAGCCGACGCTCGCCACCGACATGGGCCAGATGCAGGAGCGCATCACCACCACGACCAAGGGCTCGATCACCTCGGTTCAGGCCATCTACGTTCCGGCCGACGACTTGACCGACCCGGCGCCGGCAACCTCGTTCGCCCACCTGGACGCAACGACGGTTCTGTCGCGCTCGATCGCCGAAAAGGGCATCTATCCGGCCGTCGATCCGCTCGACTCCACGTCGCGCATGCTCGACCCGATGGTCGTCGGCGAAGAGCATTACGAAGTTGCCCGCAAGGTTCAGTCGACGCTGCAGCGCTACAAGGCCCTGCAGGACATCATCGCCATCCTCGGCATGGATGAACTCTCCGAAGACGACAAGCTGACGGTTGCCCGCGCCCGCAAGATCGAGCGCTTCCTGAGCCAGCCGTTCTTCGTCGCCGAAGTCTTCACCGGTTCGCCGGGCAAGCTCGTCGCGCTCGAAGACACGATCAAGGGCTTCAAGGGTCTCGTCAACGGCGAATACGACCACCTGCCGGAAGCCGCTTTCTACATGGTCGGCTCGATCGAAGAAGCCATGGAAAAGGCCAAGAAGCTGGCCGAAGCCGCCTGATCCCCGAACGAGACGGCGCGCGGGAGGCTTTCCGGCGCGCCATTTCCGCATAAGACACGCAAGCCCGTGTAAGAACTTCAAGGAAGTGGACCTTCATGGCCGACGCTTTCAACTTTGAACTGGTTTCGCCCGAGCGCCTGCTCGTCTCGGAAAAGGTCACCGAAGTGGTGATCCCGGCGACGCTTGGAGAAATGACGGTGCTGGCCAAGCACGCCCCGACGATGACGACCATCAAGCCGGGCGTGGTTTCCGTGAAGCTCGCGTCCGGTCAGGTCAGCAAATATGTCGTCTTCGGCGGTTTCGCCGACATCCTGCCGACCGGCTGCACGCTGCTTGCCGAATCCGCGGTTCCGGCCAGCGAACTGACCCGCGAGACGCTGCAGCGGCGGATCGAGGCCACGCAGGCCGAGATCAGCAAGGCGCAGAGCGACGAGCACAAGACCAAGCTGGAGCAGTTCCTGGCGGAACTGACGCATCTGAACGGAGCGATCATTCCGGCTTAAGCGGGGCTTTTCCCAAACGAGATGAAGGCGGCTCGAAAGGCCGCCTTTCTTTTTGCCGTTGTCTGGTCGGGAAAGGCTCTGTTCCGTATCTGGCAGAGAGTTATGGAGGATGGTCAGGAAACCTTTGCCGGCCCGGCGAGATAGTCCTCGACAGCCTTTGCCTGTTCGGCGGTCAGCGTCAGGCCCAGCTTCGTGCGCCGCCAGAGGATGTCCTCCGCCGTCATCGCCCATTCCTCGGCCATGAGGTAGCGGATTTCCGCTTCGTAGAGGCCGGCGCCGAAATGCCGGCCGAGATCGGCTTCGCCTTTCGCCTCACCCAAAAGCTTTGCTGCGCGAGTGCCGTAAAGCCGGATCAGGCGGGCGGCAAGTTCGTCGCCGAGAAAGGGATACCGGGTCTTGAGCCTGGCGATTTCCGCCGCCTTGCCGGTGACGGCGAAATTGCCGCCCGGCAAGTTGCTCTCGCCCGTCCAGGGCTTGCCCTTGGCGCCGATCGCTTCGCCGATCTTTTCCAGCGCATGTTCCGAAAGCCGGCGATAGGTGGTGAGCTTGCCACCGAAGACGTTGAGAAGGGGCGCCTCGCCATCCGCCCGATCGACCTTCAGGACATAGTCGCGCGTCGCCTCCTGCGCCTTGGAGGCGCCGTCGTCGAAGAGCGGACGGACACCGGAATAGGTCCAGACGATATCTTCCCGCTTCACCGGTTCGGAAAAGTATTCGCTCGCTGCATTGCAGAGATAGTCGATCTCGCCTTCGGTGATCGCGACGTCCTTCGGATCACCTTCGTAATCCCGGTCGGTCGTGCCGATCAGGGTGAAACGATCTTCGTAAGGGATGGCGAAGATGATGCGGTTGTCCGGGTTCTGGAAGAAATAGGCGCGCTCGCCTTCGAATTTCCTGCCGACGATGATGTGGCTGCCCTGAACGAGGCGGACATGGCGCTTCTGGTTGTCGCCGGTGATCGCAATGACATTGTCCACCCAGGGACCGGCGGCGTTGACGAGCATGCGCGCGTAACGGGTCTGCGTCTCGCCACTCATCTCGTTGCGTAATTCGATGCGCCAGACATTGTTCTCGCGGCGGGCGGAGAGAACGCGATGGCGCGGCAGGATGGTCGCGCCACGATCGGCGGCGTCGCGGGCGTTCAGGACCACGAAACGGGCATCGTCCACCCAGCCGTCGGAATATTCGAAGGCGGTGGAGAAGACCGGCTTCAGCGGTCTGCCGGCCGGGTCCTTGCGGAGATCGAGTGTCTTCGTTCCGGGCAGCAGCTTGCGGCCGCCGAGATTGTCGTAGAGGAAAAGACCGAGCCGGATAAGCCAGGCGGGGCGGATGCCGCCTTTCTGGAAGGGCAGGACGAAGCGCAGCGGCCAGATGACATGGGGGGCCATGGCCCAGAGCACTTCGCGCTCCATCAGCGATTCGCGCACCAGCCGGAATTCGTAATGTTCGAGATAGCGCAGGCCCCCGTGGATGAGCTTGGTAGCGCGCGACGAGGTACCCGAAGCGAAGTCGTTCATTTCCGCCAGCGCGACGGAGTAACCGCGGCCAACGGCGTCGCGGGCGATGCCGCAGCCGTTTACGCCGCCGCCGATCACGAAAAGATCGCTGATATCCTGCGCAATCCTGCTGTCTGGCCTGGTATCTGGCGAATTCAAGGAAACCTCTGTCGGCGGGCGTGATGCTGCTGTCTCATTCAGGAATTTCTCTAGCGGAATGGCGATGTAAAGCAAATATTTGATGACATATCTGTATCGGCGTCGCTGATAGCCGTAATCCCGGCCGGCTTGTATCTCGATCGACGACAGTTTAGCGCTTGCAGGCGGAGGAACGCGATGATCGACAAGCTGGAATTCTTCATGGCTTTGGCGCGCGAGGAGCATTTTGGCCGGGCGGCGGAGGAATGCGGCATCTCGCAGCCGTCGCTTTCCGCGGCGATCCGCCAGCTGGAGGAACAGCTCGGCGTCCAGCTCGTGGTGCGCGGCTCCCGCTATCAGGGACTGACGCCCGAGGGGCAGCGGGTATTGGAATGGGCAAAGCGCATCGTCGGCGATGCGCGCACCATGCGGGAGGAGATGCGGGCCGCGCGCAAGGGGCTTGCGGGTCATATCCGGCTGGCTTCGATCCCCACGGCGCTGGCGATGATCCCGCGGCTCACGGAGCCTTTCCAGGCGAAGCATCCGGACGTCACCTTTTCCGTCGTGTCGCGCAATTCGCTGCAGGTGCTTTCGCAGCTCGACAATTTCGAGATCGACGCTGGGATCACCTATCTGGACAACGAGCCGCTCGGCCGGGTCACCAGCGTGCCGCTTTATGCGGAGCGCTACAACCTGGTGACGGCCGAGGGCGCGCCCTATGCGGATCGCGAAAGCGTGACATGGAAGGACATGGCCGATCTTAGGCTCTGCCTATTGACGCCGGACATGCAGAACCGCCGCATCATCAATCAGCACCTTGCCGACGCGGGCGTCACGATCAGGCCGATGCTCGAATCGAACTCCATGGTGGTGCTGCTTTCGCATATAGGCACCGGCCATTGGGCCAGCATCATGCCGCGGAATGTCGCCAGATCCTTCGGATTCGCCAAGCAAATCCGCACGATCCCGATCGTGGACCCGGAGGCGAGCCATATCGTCGGGCTGGTGGCGACCCATCGCGAGCCCTTTACCCCGCTGGTTTCCGCGCTACTTCACGAAGCACGCAACCTTACGCCAGCGGCCATGGCTTGATAGGTTTTTTCTATCGCGTAACCAATCTCCTTTATTGACGGTTGTGGGCTGGATTGCGAGACTTCCGCTAGTAGGCGAAGTACGACTGTCGGACAGCTTCGCCACTTTCTGGTCCCGCTCTCGTAGCGGAGCAGGGACCAGCCGGGAGGCTAGAAGATATGAATATGCGCATTTCCGCCGGTGAATTCACCGAGCGGTCGCTTCAGATTATCAGGGATCTGAAGCATCTCGAAGGCCCGATGCTGCCGATCCTGCACGCAATCCAGGCGGAGTTCGGTTATGTGCCGGAGGAAGTAAAGCCGGTCATCGCAAGCGAGCTCAACCTGTCGCGTGCCGAGGTACATGGCGTCGTCACGTTCTATCACGAATTCCGTGATCATCCGGCCGGCCGGCATGTCTTGAAACTCTGTCGGGCCGAGGCCTGCCAGTCGATGGGCAGCGACCACCTTGCGGATCGCGCCCGGCAGCTTCTCGGAATCGATTTCCACCAGACGACGCTGGACGGCGCGGTGACGCTCGAAGCGGTCTACTGTCTCGGGCTCTGCGCCTGCGCGCCGGCCGCGATGCTGGACGGCGAGGTCTATGGCCGGGTCGACGAGCACTGTCTTGGCGAAATCGTTGCGGAGGTGCGGCGATGACGGTGACGATTTTTGTACCGCGCGATGCTGCTGCGCTCGCGCTCGGGGCCGAAAAGGTGGCGAAGGCGATTACCCAAGAGATCGCAGCCCGCGGCCTCGATGCGAAGGTGGTGCGCAACGGCTCGCGCGGCATGTTCTGGCTGGAGCCGCTGGTCGAGGTGCGGACGGAGCATGGCCGCATCGCTTACGGCCCGGTGAAGGCCGGCGACGTGAAGGGTCTGTTCGACGCAGGCCTCACCGAGGGCGGCCGGCATCCGCTCCATCTCGGCCCTACCAAGGATATTCCGTTCCTCCGCCAGCAGACGCGGCTGACTTTCTCCCGCTGCGGCGTCACCGATCCGTTGTCGCTTGAGGATTATCGCCATTACGAGGGCCTGAAGGGCCTCGAAAAGGCGCTCGCCATGGCGCCGGCCGATATCGTCAAGCAGGTCACCGACAGCGGCCTGCGCGGCCGCGGCGGCGCAGGCTTCCCGACCGGCATCAAATGGAAGACGGTGATGGATGCGGCCGGGCCGCAGAAATACATCGTCTGCAATGCCGACGAGGGCGACAGCGCGACCTTCGCCGACCGGATGATCATGGAGGGCGATCCCTTCGTGCTGATCGAAGGCATGGCGATCGCCGGCATCGCGACGGGCGCCACCAAGGGCTATATCTACACCCGCTCGGAATATCCGCATGCGATCGCGACGATGACAGAGGCGATCGGGATCGCCCGGACGGCCGGCATCCTCGGGCCGTCGGTCATGGGTTCGGCCTATGCCTTCGACCTCGAAGTCCGCTCCGGCGCCGGCGCCTATGTCTGCGGCGAGGAGACCTCGCTGCTCAATTCGCTGGAGGGAAAACGCGGCATCGTGCGCGCCAAGCCGCCGCTGCCGGCGCTGAAGGGTTTCCTCGGCCGGCCGACGGTAGTCAACAACGTCATCTCGCTTGCCTCTGTGCCGGTCATCATGGACCGGGGCGCGGAGTTCTACAAGAATTTCGGCATGGGCCGGTCGCGCGGCACGATCCCGATCCAGATCGCCGGCAACGTCAAATATGGCGGCCTCTATGAGACGGCCTTCGGCCTGTCGCTCGGCGAGATCGTCGACCATATCGGCGGCGGCACCGCCACCGGCCGGCCGGTGAAGGCGGTGCAGGTGGGCGGCCCGCTCGGCGCCTATTTCCCGCGGGCACTGTTCGACACGCCGTTCGACTACGAGGCCTTCGCGGCGAAGGACGGGCTGATCGGACATGCCGGCATCACCGTCTTCGACGACACGGCCGACATGCTGAAACAGGCGCGGTTCGCGATGGAATTCTGTGCCATCGAAAGCTGCGGCAAATGCACGCCCTGCCGCATCGGCTCGACGCGCGGCGTCGAGACGGCCGACAAGATCGCCCAAGGCATCGAGCCGGAGAAGAACAAGGCGCTGCTGGCCGATCTCTGCAACACGATGAAGTTCGGCTCGCTCTGCGCGCTCGGCGGCTTCACGCCTTATCCGGTGATGAGCGCGATGAACCATTTCCCGGAGGATTTCGCTCCAACACCCCTTATCGAAGCGGCGGAGTAACATCATGTCCCTCGTTCATGAAATCGACTACGGCACGCCGGCGTCCCGGTCCGAAACCCAGGTGACGCTCACTATAGACGGTCGCCAGATCACCGTGCCGGAAGGCACGTCGATCATGCGCGCCTCGATGGAAGCCGGCATAAAGGTGCCGAAGCTTTGCGCCACCGACATGGTCGACGCTTTCGGCTCCTGCCGCCTCTGTCTCGTGGAGATCGAAGGCCGTGCCGGGACACCCGCCTCCTGCACCACGCCGGTCATGCCGGGCATGGTCGTCCACACGCAGACGGGCCGGCTGAAGGACATCCGCAAGGGTGTCATGGAACTCTACATCTCCGACCACCCACTCGACTGTCTCACCTGCGCCGCCAATGGTGACTGCGAATTGCAGGACATGGCCGGCGCAGTGGGCCTGCGCGACGTCCGTTACGGCTACGAGGGCGATAACCACGTCAAGGCCCGCAACAATGGCGAGATCAACGCCAAGTGGATGCCGAAGGACGAGTCGAACCCGTACTTCACCTACGATCCGTCGAAATGCATCGTCTGCTCACGCTGCGTGCGCGCCTGCGAGGAAGTGCAGGGCACGTTCGCGCTGACGATCGAGGGCCGCGGTTTCGAGAGCCGCGTATCGCCCGGCATGCACGAGCATTTCCTCGATTCCGAATGCGTCTCCTGCGGCGCGTGTGTGCAGGCCTGTCCGACCGCCACGCTGACCGAGAAATCGGTCGTCGCGATCGGCCAGCCGGAACATTCCGAAGTCACGACCTGCGCCTATTGCGGCGTTGGCTGCTCGTTCAAGGCGGAGATGCGCGGCGAAGAGCTCGTCCGCATGGTGCCCTACAAGGACGGCCAGGCAAATCGTGGCCATTCCTGCGTCAAGGGCCGTTTCGCTTACGGTTATGCGACCCATAAGGACCGTATCCTCAACCCGATGATCCGCGAGAAGATCTCCGATCCGTGGCGGGAAGTGACCTGGGAAGAGGCTTACGCGCATGTGGCGTCGGAATTCCGTCGCATCCAGTATCAATACGGCCGGGAATCGATCGGCGGCATCACCTCGTCGCGCTGCACCAATGAAGAGACCTTCCTGGTGCAGAAGCTCGTCCGCGCCGGCTTCGGCAATAACAATGTCGATACCTGCGCCCGTGTCTGCCATTCGCCGACGGGCTATGGTCTCGGCCAAGCCTTCGGCACCTCGGCGGGCACGCAGAACTTCGATTCCGTTGAGCACACCGATGTCGTCATCGTCATCGGCGCCAACCCGACCGACGGTCATCCGGTCTTCGGCTCGCGGCTGAAGAAGCGGCTGCGCCAGGGCGCCAAGCTGATCGTCATCGATCCGCGTCGTATCGATCTCGTCAAGACGCCGCATGTGGAAGCGGCCTATCACCTGCCGCTGCAGCCGGGCACCAATGTCGCGGTGCTGACCGCGCTGGCGCATGTCATCGTCACCGAAGGCCTGTTCGATGAGAAGTTCATCCGCGAACGCTGCGACTGGTCGGAGTTCGGGGATTGGGCAGCCTTTGTCGGTGAAGATCAGCACAGTCCGGAAGCGACGGAAAAGTTCACCGGCGTGCCGGCTGAACTCGTTCGCGGCGCGGCGCGGCTTTTTGCCAAGGGCGGCAACGGTTCGATCTATTACGGTCTCGGTGTCACCGAACACAGCCAGGGCTCCACGACCGTCATGGCGATCGCTAACCTCGCGATGGCGACCGGCAATATCGGTCGCCCCGGCGTCGGCGTGAACCCGCTGCGCGGCCAGAACAACGTGCAGGGTTCCTGCGACATGGGCTCCTTCCCGCACGAACTGCCGGGCTATCGCCACATCTCCGACGATGCGACCCGCGACATCTTCGAAAAGCTCTGGGGTGTGACGCTCAACAACGAACCGGGCCTGCGCATCCCGAACATGCTGGATGCCGCGGTCGAGGGCACGTTCAAGGGCATCTATATCCAGGGCGAGGACATCCTGCAGTCCGACCCGGACACCAAGCACGTCTCGGCCGGCCTTGCCGCGATGGAATGCGTGGTGGTGCACGACCTCTTCTTGAACGAGACGGCCAATTACGCGCATGTCTTCCTGCCGGGTTCGACCTTCCTCGAAAAGGATGGCACGTTCACCAATGCCGAGCGCCGCATCAACCGCGTGCGCAAGGTGATGAGCCCGAAGAACGGTTATGCCGACTGGGAAGTCACCCAGAAGCTCGCGCAATCCATGGGGCTCAACTGGAACTATACGCATCCGTCCGAGATCATGGACGAGATCGCGGCGACGACGCCGAGCTTTGCTCTCGTTTCCTACGACTATCTCGAGAAGATGGGTTCGGTTCAGTGGCCCTGCAACGAGAAGTTTCCGGAAGGCTCGCCGATCATGCACGTCAACGGCTTCGTGCGCGGCAAGGGCAAGTTCATCCGCACGGAATATGTCGCGACCGACGAACGCACCGGCCCGCGCTTCCCGCTCTTGCTCACCACCGGCCGCATCCTCAGCCAGTACAATGTCGGCGCCCAGACACGGCGTACGGAGAACGTCACCTGGCACGCGGAAGACCGGCTGGAAATCCATCCGCACGATGCCGAACAGCGCGGCATCAAGGATGGCGACTGGATCAAGCTCGCCAGCCGTTCGGGCGATACGACATTGCGTGCGCTGATCACCGACCGCGTGGCGCCGGGCGTGGTCTATACGACCTTCCACCATCCGGACACGCAGGCGAACGTCATCACCACCGATTTCTCCGACTGGGCGACCAATTGCCCGGAATACAAGGTGACGGCGGTGCAGGTCTCTCCCTCCAATGGCCCGACGGAGTGGCAGGAGGACTACAGCGAGCTGTCGCGCCTTTCGCGCCGCATCGTCGGCAAGCTGGAGGCTGCTGAGTAATGATCCTCGGAACCCGATTCGCCCCCCTCTGGCCTGCCGGCCATCTCCCCCACAGGTGGGGAGATTGGCTGGGCGCACCGGTTTCCTCAAACAGCGAGCGTTGCTACTCGGCAAATTGTCAGTTTGGCGGGAAAACCATGCCACTTGTGATCTCCCCACCTGTGGGGGAGATGGCCGGCGGGCCAGAGGGGGGCGTTCTTGCTCCAGCGTTTAATGGTCGGATTTAAAACCACCGCCACGGCTTCGGAGATCGCACGTCGCAACGGTGTGATCCGCGCCGGTTCGCGGGTGGTGCCGGAAGAGGTGCCGATCGCCTTTTCCTATGGTGGGTCAACCCATGCGGTGATGATGGGCACGCCGGCCGATCTCGAAGACTTCGCTGTCGGTTTCAGCCTGACGGAAGGGATCATTATTTCGATGGCGGAGATCGAGGAGATCAGCGTCATCGATGAAGGCCGTGGTCTCGATGTGCAGGTGACGCTTGCGGAGGAGAAGGAAGACGCGTTGCGCGCCCGCCGCCGCCATATGGCGGGGCCGGTCGGCTGCGGTCTTTGCGGCATCGAGTCGATCGATCAGGCCATTCGGCCGGTGCCTGACGTTTCGTCCGTTTCGCTGACGCTGAGCCCGAAAGACGTGGCGGAAGCGGCCGCAGCACTCAATGACGCGCAGCCGCTGCATGCGCAGACCCATGCCGTGCATGGCGCCGGCTTCTTCGTGCCGGGTGAGGGGCTTCTCGCTGTGCGCGAAGACGTCGGCCGCCACAATGCGCTCGACAAGCTTGCAGGTGCCGTCGTCCGCAAGGGCGTCAAGGGGTCAGACGGTGTGGTGGTCGTCACCAGCCGCATCTCGGTCGAGATGGTGCAGAAGGCGGCAATCCTTGGAAGCGCTGTTCTCATCGCCATTTCGGCGCCGACCGCGCTTGCCATCCGCTCGGCAAAAGAGGCGGGCATGACCTTGATCGCGCTGACGCGCGGCGAGGATTTCGAAATCTTCACGCGTACCGATCGCATTACCACCGGAGTTGTCGCCGATGTCGCATGATAAAAGCCCGGAGCAGCTGGTGCTCGACAAGCTGGTTCGTATGGCGAACCAGATCGCCACCTTCTTCATGTCGCAGCCAGAGAACGTGCGTGCCGAAGGGGTCGCGACGCATATCAACAAATTCTGGGAGCCGCGCATGCGCCGGCAGTTCTTCGAGCATCTCGACAAAGGCGGCGAAGGGCTGCTGCCGCTCGTCATCGAGGCCTCGACGCTGATCCGCCGGCCGGAAGCCAAGGTCGGATCGGGCGTCGGCGTCGGCCGGGATGCCGCACAGGGTGCGCCTGGCGGCAAGGGGCCGGGAGCGGGAGAATCGCTTTCCGAACCCAGCGTTCCGGAAAGTGCCGCATGATTTCATCCATCCGGCAGGAGCGGGGCCGGAGGTGATTTAAGTAGCAAAGCCATCATCCAGAGGGAGGATAATTTATGGCAGTTGCAGGAACGAGCGAGGGCCTGGCAGGCAATGTCGGGATCCTCGACAGGGAACGTATTATCGCAAAACCGGGGTTCAATCGCTGGCTGGTACCGCCGGCGGCGCTCGCCATTCATCTTTGCATCGGCATGGCCTACGGCTTCAGCGTGTTCTGGCTGCCGCTTTCGCGCGCCATTCCGGGTGCGGCCGATCCGGCCTGTGCCAGCCTGAACCTGGTTTCGGCGCTTTTCACGACGAGCTGCAATTGGCGCGTGGCCGATCTCGGCTGGATCTACACGCTCTTCTTCGTGCTGCTCGGCTGCTCGGCGGCGATCTGGGGCGGCTGGCTGGAGCGGGTCGGTCCGCGCAAGGCCGGTTTCGTCTCCGCCTGCTGCTGGTGCGGCGGCATCATCGTCGCGGCCATCGGCGTGATCACGCACCAGCTCTGGCTGATGTGGGTCGGCGCCGGCGTCATCGGCGGCATCGGTCTCGGCCTCGGCTACATCTCGCCGGTCTCGACGCTCATCAAATGGTTCCCGGACCGCCGCGGCATGGCGACCGGCATGGCCATCATGGGCTTCGGCGGTGGCGCGATGATCGGGGCTCCGCTCGCCAATATCCTGATGAATTATTTCAAGACCGATACCTCGGTCGGCGTCTGGCAGACCTTCATCGCCATGGCGATCATCTATTTCTGCTTCATGATCGGCGGCGCCTTCGGCTACCGCATCCCGCCGGCCGGCTGGCGTCCGGAAGGCTGGACACCGCCGGTCTCCAAGTCGACGATGATCACCCACAAGCATGTCCACCTGCGAGACGCGCACAAGACGCCGCAATTCTGGCTGATCTGGGCGGTGCTTTGCCTCAACGTCTCGGCGGGCATCGGCGTGCCCGGAATGGCATCGCCGATGCTGCAGGAAATCTTCGCCGGTTCGCTGATCGGCCTGCCGGAGCTTTCCTTCTCGCAGCTCGATGCGGGACAGAAGGCGCAGATCGCCACGATCGCCGCCGGTTTTGCCGGGCTCCTGTCGCTCTTCAACATCGGCGGGCGTTTCTTCTGGGCGTCGCTCTCCGACAAGATCGGCCGCAAGAACACGTATTATTGCTTCTTCATCATCGGCATCGTACTCTATGCGCTTGCCCCGACGCTCGCCGACATGGGTAGCAAGGCGCTCTTCGTGCTGGCCTTCGGCATCATTCTCTCCATGTATGGCGGCGGCTTCTCGACCATCCCGGCCTATCTGGCGGACATATTCGGCACGCAGTTCGTCGGCGCCATCCATGGCCGTCTGCTGACGGCCTGGGCGACCGCCGGCATCGTCGGCCCTGTCGTGGTGAACTATATCCGCGAGGCACAGATCGCGGCGGGCGTGGCGCCTGGACCGTCGCTCTATACCGGTACGATGTACATTCTTGCCGGCATGCTGGCGCTCGGCCTCATCGCCAATTCGCTGGTCCGGCCGCTTTCCGACAAATGGTTCATGTCGGATGAAGAAGTGGCCTCGCTGCAGGCGAAGAGCGCGGCCGCCAATGCCGGCCCGACTGGCTCGTTCGGCATCGGCACGGGCGGTCTGGACGCCAAGGCGGTGCTCGCATGGGCCGTGGTCGGCATCCCGCTTCTCTGGGGCTTCTGGGTGACGCTGCAGAGCAGCTTCGTGCTGTTCGGCTGATCTCCGGTCAAAGAAACAGGAAAGGGCGGCGCAAGCCGCCTTTTCTTTTGGCGGCTGCACGAGAAATTGAGACAAAAGCGGAGGAGGCTCCGATTGACGGGAATGGATTCGCCCCTAGATTATCCATCGGAGCCCTTCACCGCTTCCCTAGCGAAACCGCACGCGCCCGCGTGGCCCTGACCGGCTCCGAAACGGATTCATTCTATCTCTTCACAGCCTTCAGTGCACTCGGGAGTTCTCCATGCGCTACAATCAACTGGGCAATACAGGTCTTTTCGTCTCCGAAATCTGCCTCGGCACCATGACCTTCGGCGAAAACACACCGGGCGGTCCCTGGAGCGCCGTTGCGAGTCTCGATCAGGAGGCCGCGGACAAGATCGTCGAGCGATCGCTTGCCGCCGGCGTCAATTTCATCGATACGGCCAATGTCTATTCGCAGGGCCGGTCCGAGCGCATCCTCGGCCAGGCGCTCAAGAATCTCGACGTGCCGCGCAAGGATGTCGTCATCGCCACGAAGGTTCACGGTCAGATGGGTGACAAGCCGAACGATCGCGGCTCCTCGCGCGGCCATATCATGGATTCGGTCGAGCAAAGCCTTGAGCGCCTGCAGACCGATCACATCGACCTCTACCAGGTGCATGGCACCGACATGGTGACGCCGATCGAAGAGACGCTTCGGGCTCTGGACGATCTCGTGTCGCGCGGTCTCGTGCGTTACATCGGCCTTTCCAACTGGCAGGCCTGGCGCATGGCCAAGGCGCTCGGCATTTCGGAGCGCAGGGGTTTTGCCCGCTTCGAGACGGTTCAGGCCTATTATTCGATCGCCGGCCGCGACCTGGAGCGCGATATCGTGCCGCTGATGCAGGAAGAGAAGCTCGGACTGATGGTGTGGTCGCCGCTTGCCGGCGGTCTGCTGTCCGGCAAATACGGTCCCGGCGCACCGGGTAACGGCGAAGGCCGCCGTGCGACGTTCGACTTCCCGCCGGTCGACAAGGATCGTGCCTGGGCCTGCGTCGCCGCGATGCGCGAAGTGGGCGCCAGGCATGGGGCCAGTGTCGCCGAAGTGGCGCTCGGCTATATCCTGGCGAAGCCCTTCGTCACCAGCATCATCATCGGCGCGAAGCGGCTTGAGCAGCTTGAGGAAAACCTGAAGGCGGTGAAGCTGAGGCTCGATGCGGAAGATATGGCGAAGCTCGACGAGGTGAGCGCGCTCGCGCCGGAATATCCAGGCTGGATGCTCGAGCGCCAGGGTGCCGGACGCCGGCCGGCGCCGTTCGAGCCGAAGGAATAGGGATAATTACATAAAGCAAAAGCCGCCCGCAGCATCGCGAGCGGCTTTTTTGAATTCAGCAGATCCGTCCGCTTATGCGGCCAGGTCTTCGATCTCGCTGCCCTTGAACATCTTGGCGAGGTTCAGGAAGCAGATCATGCCGTTCTCGTTGGCGATGATGCCTTCGGAGAAGGACTTGTCGAACGAAGCGGAGATTTCCGGAACCGGCTGAACCTGGCTCGACGGAATGGTCAGGATGTCGGAGACGCGGTCGACCAGCATTCCGATGACCATGTTGTGGACTTCGGCGACGACGATGGCGCTGCGCTCGTTGGCGACCGTGCTCTTCATGCCGAGCTTGTAGGCGAGGTCGATGATCGGGATTACCGAGCCGCGCAGGTTCATGACGCCGATCACGTCGGCGGGTGCGTGCGGGATCGGCGTCGAAGGCGCCCAGCCGCGGATTTCGCGGATCGTCGTCGTCTTCACGCAGAACTCCTGATCGTGCAGGCGGAAGGCGATGATTTCCAGCGTTTCGCCGCCGTAGCTTGTGGAGTTGATCGTCGTAGCCATCAGAATTCTTCCCAACTATCCGGTGCCTGGGCGGGAGCGGTGGCACCGAGCTGGTGCACGCGACCGTTGCCGTGATTCGCGTGCCGAGGATGCAAAGGTGATGCATCAGGTTACGCTTCGACAATCCTATGCGAAGAGTGTTGCCCAAATCTGAACGAAAATTGCCGAGTTTCGCCTATCGGGTCAGGCCGACCGGGTGGGGCGGTCCAGCACGCGCCGGCCAAAGAGGCTCGCCGTGAGCTCCACCATGATACGGGCGCTCCTGCCTCGGTCGTCGAGAAATGGGTTGAGCTCGACGAGATCGAGCGAGCAGACAAGCCCAGTGTCGTGCAGCATCTCCATGATCAGGTGCGCTTCGCGGAAGGTGGCGCCACCCGGAACGGTGGTCCCCACGCCCGGGGCGATGTCCGGATCGAGGAAATCGACGTCCAGGCTGACATGCAGGAGGCCGTTCGCGGCGCTCACCGTCTCGATCACCTGCCGCATGATCGCGGCAATGCCGTGTTCGTCGATGGCGCGCATGTCGAAGACGTTGACGCCGTATTCGGCGATCAGCTTCCGCTCGATCTCGTCGACGGACCGGATGCCGATCTGGAAGACGTGTCTCGGGTCCACCATCGGCCGGTTCCTGTCGAGGATCGGCGCGAATTCCGCCTGGCCGGTGAAGAAAGCGACCGGCATGCCGTGGATATTGCCGGAAGGCGAGGTTTCCGGCGAATTGAAATCCGCATGGGCATCGACCCAGAGCACGAAAAGCGGCCGGCCGATCTCGGCGGCGTAACGCGCCATGCCGGGCACGCTGCCGATCGAGAGGCTGTGGTCGCCGCCCATGATGACCGGAACGGTGCCCGCCTTGGCCTTCTCATAGGTCCGGCTTTCGAGCGCCCGCGCGAATGCGCCGACGATCGGCAGGTTTTTCGCGTCCTGCCGGTCTTCGAGATCGGCCGCTGGGTCGGGGCGAAGGTCACCGCTGTCGCCGACGCGGAAGCCGAGTCCCTCCAGCGCCTTGACGATGCCCGCCAGCCGGAAGGCGGCCGGCCCCATGGCGCAGCCCCCGCGGCCGGAGCCTTCTTCCAGAGGAACGCCGATCAGTGTGATATCCTTGGAAGCCATTCCATTCTCCGGAAGCAGAAACATGCGGACGCAAAATCAGTATTCGTGCTCGTAAAAGATGCCGGCCGTACCGCCTTCCGTTCCCGCGCCGGCCTTCAGCTTCACACCCCGGCCGACGTCGAGGTTGATGGTGGCCTGGGCTCCGCCCGAACCGCCCTGCTCGACCTGAAGATAGGTGCGGTTGTTGAGATATCGGCCGACCGACACGGTGGTCTGACCCGTCTCGTCGGTGCTGATGTCGAGGTCGTCGACGCCGAGATTGCTGCGCAGCGTTTCGAGAAGAGATGTGGAGCCGCCGCCGGCGAGCTGGCTCACCGCATCGGCGAGCTGGGCGATTTGCAGCGGCGACAGCCGCGACATGGACTGGCCGAAGATCAGCCGCGCCAGAACTTCGTCCTGCGGCAGGGCGGGGGAGGAGGAGAAGGTGATGGTCGGATCGTTCGCCACTCCCGTGACGTGCACCGTGATCGTCGTCTGATCGGAAGTCGTGTTGGCTTCCATGTCGAGGATAGGGATCAGACCGCCGCCAAAGGTGATGTCGCCTTCCGTGAAGTCGAGGCGTTTGGAAAGGATGACGATGCGGCCACGGCGCATCTCGAAACCGCCGGCCACGACCGGCGCCACTGCCGTGCCGGTGACGGTGAGATCGCCGCCGAGCTCGGCATCGATGCCGCGGCCGCGGACGAAGATGCCGTTCGGGGCACTGATCTGCAGATTGAGTGCGATCGGTCTCGAACTGCCAGCCGCACTTTGGGGCCGCAGTGCCTCCATCTGGCGCAGCACGTCCGGTGGGGCGTTGCGGTGGCGGATATCGATGGCGGTGAGCGAGCTCGGAAGGCGCGCCGGCACCGTGATCGCCGCCTTGGTGAGCGTTATCCGGCCGCCGAGGACCGGGCCGGAGGTCAGCGGCCCTGTGATCGTAAGTGCACCGTCCGCGGTTACAGCGACAAGGGTGCCATCCGCATAGGTCGCCTGCGCGAGCGTGATCCTCAGGTCAGCCGGAAAGCCGGAGCCAAGCGTGATGCCGACCGAGCCCTGGACCGATACGGTGCCGCCGCCGGAAAGCCTGCCGGAAAGCCGGGAAATATTGGCACTGTTGCCATCGAAGGCGATGTTGGCTGCAAGGTCGGTGATGGCAAGATTGTGCTTCACATCGACGAACCGCGCGCCGGAAGAGGAGGCCGTGCCGGTGATGGCCGGCGCGGCCGCAGTGCCCCGGATGGCGATGTCGACATTGCCGGTACCTTCCAGCACGAAGCCTTGTGCCGCGAGCTGTCCGGCCAAGATGGAGAAAGGCAGCTGTCCGTTGAATCGCAGGTCGAGCGGCCTTTGCCCGGCAAGCGCGACGGAACCGCTACCCGAAAGTGAGATGCCGCCACCACCGGAAAGTCGGGTATCGACCGTAACGGTGCCGTTCTGGAAGGTGCCGTTGGCGGTGATATTCAAGGCCGCAAGCCCGGCCGACGTGGTCTGGGTGACGCCGGCATTTGCCCAGCGCAGATCGTAACGCACCGCCGGGGCTTCCGGCGTTCCCGTCGCAGTGATGGTGCCCGAAATCGTGCCGCGGGCGCCGAGGCTGGGTGCAAAGGCGTTGATCAGGCTTGCGGGTACGGCATTGGCGCGGGCGTTGATGTCCAGGGCCGGAACGCCGTTCTGGAGGATGACGCGGCCGGTGGCGGAGAGGTCGAGCCCGTCCGAACCCGTCAGGCGTGTTGCATCTAGTGCGACGGTCCCGTTGGCGAAGCTGCCGCTTGCCTGGAGGCGAAACGGATCGATGCCAGCGTCGCGCGTCTGGCGAAGCTGTGCATCACTCCATTCGAGATCGTAGCGGATAGCAGGAGCGGAAGCGGTTCCGGTCGCATTGACGGTGCCGGAGATTATGCCCGCGGCATTCACCGCAGGGACGAAGGCGTTGAGCAGGCTCGCCGGCAGCGCATTGATATTGGCGGTCAGGTCGAGCGCCGAACCCGCCATGCCATTGACGGTGACGCTGCCGTTGCCGGTCGCAAGGGTAAGGCCGGCGAGACGCGCGCCGCCATCTGCAATGGCGACGCGCGTCGGCGTCGCGAGCCGGATCGGGATGTTGCGCGGCGAGGCGGTGAAGCTCTCGATGCCGACGGAAATATCCGTGCCCGTCTGGACATCGCCGACGGCATTGAGCGGAGCACCGTCGTATTGGGCGGCCAGGTTGAAATTCGTCCTGTTGCCGCCATGGCTGACGTCGAGGTTGATATCCTCGATGCCGACCGAACCGGCGCCGATACGGGCGGCGCGCACGGTACCCTCGGCTGCGATCGCCTTGATGTCGGGGATGGCGAGATCGACATTCGGCTGGGCGATCTCGATCGAGCCGCGGCGGAGCGCATTGCCGGACGCGCGGACCACCGCGCCAGCCCGTCCGTCCGTGTTGCTGAGCATGACCGTGCCGTGCAGATCGCCCTCCGCCAGTTGGCCGGCAAGGGCGGCCAGCAGCGAGACGTCGGGGAAATCGAAGGTCAGCTGGCCTTCCGGAAGGAAGTCAGGCGAGAAGTTCAGTGCGCCGTTGAGCTTGTTCGGACCGACTTCGACATCGATCGCCGGCGCGCTCGTGCGGCCTTCGGTGGACGCAACGTCGGCATTGATCCGGATCGGCTGGCTGTCGAGGGAGCCCGTGGCGGCGACCTTGCCCCTCGGAGCTTTCGGGTCGGCCGTTCCGTCCACGGTGAGGCTCAGGTCCTGTAGCCTGCGGCCGGCCATCCGCGCATCGGCGGAATTGATGATGGCCTTGATGCCCATCGCGTTCAGCGGGCCATCGGCTGCGATGTCGAAGCCTGCGGCGCCTTCGGCCTCCGGCATCCAGCGTTTCAGGTCCGGCACGCGGCCGGCGAGGCGGCCGGTGACGGTCTGGTTCTCGAGCAGGACATTGCCATGCGCCTCTACCGCACTGGACCGCATCACGAAGTTTTCGAGGCTCATGCGCCCGCCAGTCACCGCATTGATGTAGCCTTCGGCAGAGAGCTTGCCCTCGAACTTGGAGACGAGAGCGGGCGGCAGCACGGTGGGATTGGCGAAGACGCGGAAATTGCCGGTCACCGTCTGTTTCGACATGTCGTAGGCCCCGGAGAGCGTGCCGTTGACATTGACGCTGTCGAAGGTCGCGGCATCGAGGCCGATCGCGGGAGGGGCAAGCCTTAGCGGAGCATCGAGCGTCACCGGTCCTTGAACGATCCGGTCGAGATCGTCGCTCGCAAAATCCGTGCGGGCCACGGTGAAGCGGCTGCGGATGCTGCCCGAGCGATCGACGAGGTTCAAGTCTTCGCTTTCCGCCTGCAGACGGATCTGGCCGAAGCGGCCCTGCGGCAGTTCCGCGGCGCTCAGTGCGGCCGTAGCGTTGAAACGGGCTGCGGTAGCGGCGCCCGTCAGCGTGAAGTTGATGCTCTCGAAGGAGAAGCGGCTCTCCTGCCCATTGATCGGCCAGACGAAATCCACAGGGCCGCTGGTGCCGGTCAGGCCTGCGGTCAGGCTGTTGTCGCCGGCAGGGTCCCACGCACCCTTTGCGGAAACCTTCACGGCGCCGGACGTAAGGTCGCCGCGTTCGATGTCGACGCGGCCGGACGGTGCGTAGACTGCGGCCACGTTGATATCCGTCGTGCCCTCGAACAGGGGCCGGAAAGCAGGCGGCAGCAGCGTGGCGAGCTGGCCGCCACCCGTCACCTCGACGCGATGCCGGCCGTTGTCGACCAGCATGTGCTTGCCATCGACCGCGATGACCGGCGTGCCGGCGACACTGCCCTGCAACTTGCCGGTCCAGTTGGAAAGCGGGCCTTCGCCATCCAGCGCCAGCTGGACCGCCGGTGCGCCGGGCAGCCGGAGAAGACGGGCGAGCAGGCCGCCCTGCGGTTCGGAAACAGACGCCTTCAGCGTCAGGCGGTTTTCGGAGGGCGCATAGACGACGTCGGCTGCGGCTCTCGCATCCGGCTCGTCCTTGCGGGTCGCCTGAAGATTGAGTGAGATGTCGGGACCGGTCGCGTCGATCGAGCCCCGGACCGAAAGCGAGAAATCCCGCCCCGAAAGCGCCTGGGAGAGATTGATGTCCGGCAGGTCGATCTGGGCCACGCGGATGCCGACGGGCAGGGGCGATCTCGAAGAGGAGGTCGAGGTGGCTTGCGCCGGAGCCGGTGTTCTGGAGGGCCTCGGCGGACGAATGAAGTTCACGGTCTCGGCGGAAATATTCTCTGCGCGGAAAACGCCGCGGACCAGCGCGGCCGGCGACCAGTCCACCCTGATGCCGCCGATCTGGGCATAGGGGCCGGCTTCGTCGGAAAGCGTAAGGGTATCGATACGCAGATCGCCGCTGAGGAGCCCTTCAGGCCGCGAGAAGGTGACGGTCCGGTCCGGGGTGGAGACGATCGCGGAGATGCGGTCCGCCGCCACCTGCCCGCCGACCGGGGTGAGCGCCACGAAAAGCACAACGCCCAGCGCCATGACGAACAGGATCGCGACCACGCCCAGCGCGGCCTTCAAGATCCATTTCAACAGGCGAACCATCAGCGTCATGCCCGGTCGTTACCCTCTCAAACTGCCTTTCAGAATGCCTGCCCTATGCCTGCATAGATACCGTATTGGCTGCCGCCGTCATAACGCTGCAGCGGAATTGCAACGTCCAATCGGAGCGGCCCGAAAGGCGTGGCATACCGCACGCCGATCCCCGCGCCAGTGCGTATATCAGAAAAATCAGGCATGATTCCGGTCGATACCGTACCGATATCAATAAAAGGTACAATGCCAATGTTTTCTGACATTTTTACCCTCACTTCGAAAGATCCCAGTGCATAAGACCGTCCGCCGGTCGCCTCGTCGGCATCATTGTAGGGCGAAATCTCCCGATAGGCATAGCCGCGCACCGATCCTCCGCCGCCGGCGAAGAACCGGCGAGTGGCCGGGATACTCACCAGATCGTCGGCGCCGACGAGGGTGCCGGCCGCAAGCCGTCCCGCAAGCACGACGCCGTCTTCCTCTCCGAAGCCGAGGTAACCGGAAACGGAGCCCTCGAAAGACGAAAAGATCGTGCCGTTCAAGACCTCGTAGCTCGGCTTCGCCGCAAGCGTCGCGCGATAGCCTTCCGTCGGATCGAGCTTGTTGTCGCGGGCGTCGCGCTCGAAACCGAGCGGCAGGCTGACGGTCAGATATTCATTCTTGCCGAAGGCGTCGTCGGTATGGATGAAGGCCACCTCGCCGCCGCCGGTGAGCTTGTCCGTCTCGTTCAGCTCGTAGGAAATGCCGGCCGAATAAGTGAGCGACTGCGCCTCGTAGACGTCCGGCGTCTCGCTCTTGGCTTCCAGGCGGGATTCGAAGGTCGCCTCCGGCACGATGGCGCCGGGCTTGGTGAAGATGATGCCGGCGGAATAATCGTAGGTGGTCAGATCGGTCGTCGCCCCGATGCCGGAGACCTTGCCCTCGATGCGCAGCGACTCCGCCTCGCCGAAGAGATTGCGGTGTCCCCAATATCCCTGGAGGCCGGCGCCGTCGATCGACGAATATTCGGCGCCGAAACCGAAATAGCGATGCTTGCCTTCCGAGACCTCGATGGTCAGCGGAAGCGAACCATCCGGCGCCAGCTTCTCCGCCTCATGGATAGTGACGCTCGAAAAGACGCCGAGTTCGCGCAGGCGGTCGTTCGCCTTCTTCAACTGCTCGGGCGAATAGCGGCCGCGCCTGCCGAGCCGCGAATAGCGGCTGATGAAGTCGGCGTCGACGGTTCGCGATCCCTTGACGGCGACGGTGCCGAAGGGAGCCACGGGTCCGCCGACGGCGGTAAGTACCAGGTCGACGGTATTGCTCTTGTGATCTGCGGTCACTTTTCTCTGGGTCAGTTTCGCAAGCGGCCGTCCCTCGTTCTTGATGTCCACGAGAAGCTGTTCGCTTGCCTTCAGAATCAGCAGCGAGCCGGCTTCGCCGCCGGGTTCAAGGTCGTACTTTGCGGGATCGTGGCCGGCGGCATCACCCTCGAAACGGATTGAACCGAGTTTGAAGACGGGGCCGGGATCGATGCGGATCGCGACTGGGACCGGGGCCGAATGATCGAAGGTCGGATTGGGCGGCAGGCTGTCGATGTCGGTGCCGGCGACGGAAATCCGCACGGTGCCGCCGTAGCGGGCCTGTTCGTAGAGGACGGCGATCAGACGGTCGCGATCCTCGCGGGCCTTGATGACGACGCCCAGGTCGCCGGAGACGGGTTGCTTCTCGTCCGTGATCAGGGACGAGGCCGCTTCCAGGCGTTTTTTCAAATCCCTGTCCGCATTGCCGGCATCGAGCGTCGCGGCGTAGCGGACGGGATCGATGACTTCGGCCGTATCGTCGTCATCATCGCCGAAGAGGGTGATGCCGAAAATCTTGAAAGCATAGGCGTTGCCGGCAAGCGGCGGGGCGAATAGGAGAGCGGCGGCGAGCAACGCGGCGGTGCCTGCTCCCTTCAGCTTCCGGTTTTGTGTCCGCCCAGTGTTTTCGTTCCGCATACGCAAACTAACTGTCGATTCCCTTGTTGGAAGCCTTTCCATGGCCCCGACGAGGGAACCTATCTAACGGCAAAAGACGGGGTGGGGTACCCCTTGTCCGTTTTTCGCGATGATTTCATGAATGAAAAAGCCTCGGAGCGGTGCTCCGAGGCCACAATTCCTGTCTCAACCTGAGCGGTTATCGGTAACGGCGCGGGCAATTGTCGATATAGCGACGGCCATAGCGGTCGCGATAGTAGCACTGGCCGGGTTGTTCGGCGACGGAGCCGATCAGCGCGCCGGAAACGCCGCCGATCGCAGCGCCGACAGCTGCACCGCGGACGTTGCCGGTTGCCAGGCCGCCGATCACGGCACCGGACGCCGCACCGATGCCAGCACCCTGTTCAGTGGCCGTACAGCTCGCAAGCGAAATGCCGACCAACAAAAGCACCAAGGCTTTCTTCATGAGATCCTCCTGAGTTCGATCTTTTCGGCTGTCCAGGTTGCCGCAGCCTTCATTGGCTGTGATCCCCCGCAACCATCGGGTGGAACAATAGGTCGCGGAACATAAGAGTCCATATGGCAGGCTATATTTTTACGTTCATTGCCGATGCTTGCCGGATGGTTTCGGTCCGACGGTCGACCGAATATTGCTGCTTCCATAGAAAGTAGCGGTTGATCCTCACGGTAAAAAAGCAAATGATGATGGACGTGTCCGGGAGGGATGCGAGGAGGAGAATGATGACGAAAGTGACGTTGACCGTGAATGGCCGCACGGTGAGCGGCGAGTGCGAGGACCGCACCCTGCTCGTGCATTTCATCCGCGAAAGGCTGGGTCTGACGGGAACGCATGTGGGTTGCGACACGACCCAATGCGGGGCCTGCGTCATCCATATGGACGGCCGTTCGGTGAAGAGCTGCTCCATCCTGGCCGTCCAGGCCTCCGGTTCGGCGATCACGACGATCGAGGGCCTTGCCGGACAGGGCGAGCTGCATCCGGTGCAGGCGGCCTTCAAAGAGCATCACGGCCTGCAATGCGGCTTCTGCACGCCCGGCATGGTGATGACGGCGGTCGACATGATCAACCGCGAAAGCGGCACGCTGACGGAGGAGAAGGTCCGCGCCGGGCTCGAAGGCAATATCTGTCGCTGCACGGGCTACCACAACATCGTCAAGGCCATCCTTGCCGCCGATGCCGAAATGGCCAGCGGCCGGCAGGCGGCCGAGTGAGGTTAGGCGAATAGGGAGTAGCGAACAGCGAATAGTTGGCCGTTGGCGCGGCCCATCGCGGTTCGAACTCCCTCTATTCGCTATTCGCTATTCGCTCATTTCTGGAGGAGATGAAAATGGGTGTTGAAGGAATCGGTGCGCGCGTCGCCCGCAAGGAAGACAAGCGTTTCCTGACCGGCAAGGGCCGCTATACGGACGATATGAGCGTCCCCGGCATGAGATATGCCTATTTCGTCCGCAGCCCGCATGCGCATGCCAGGATCAGAAGCATCGATGTGTCGGCCGCGAAATCCATGCCTGGCGTCGTCGACGTGCTGGACGGCAAGCAATTACAGGCAGATGGCATCGGCAACCTGATCTGCGGCTGGATGATCCATTCCAAGGACGGTTCGCCGATGAAGATGGGCGCCTGGCGTCCGCTCGCCGCCGAGACCGTGCGCTATGTCGGCGATGCGGTGGCGATCGTGGTGGCGGATTCGCTCGGCGAGGCCCGCGATGCGGCGGAGGCCGTCGTCATCGACTACGAACCTCTTCCTGCTGTGACGGGGATCGCCGGAGCGCTGGAGGCCGGTGCACCGCAGCTTCATCCGGAAGCGCCGAACAACCTGATCTTCGACTGGCAGCTCGGCGATCCGGACGCGACCGACAGGGCGATCGCCTCCGCCGCGCATGTCACCGAGATCGAGATCGTCAACAACCGCCTTGCGCCGAACCCGATGGAGCCGCGCGCCACGCTTGGCATCTACGACGCCGGAGACGACCATTACACCTGCTACACGACGAGCCAGAACCCGCATGTGGCGCGTCTGGTCATGAGCGCCTTCTATAATGTCGCGCCGGAAAACAAGCTGCGCGTCATCGCGCCCGATGTCGGCGGCGGCTTCGGCTCGAAGATCTTCATCTATCCGGAAGAGATCGTCTGCCTCTGGGCGTCGAAGAAGACCGGCGTGCCGGTCAAATGGACCGCTGACCGCACCGAGGCCTTTCTCACCGACGCGCATGGCCGTGACCATGTCTCGAAGGTGAAGATGGCTTTCGATGCGGACAACCGCATCACGGCGCTGAAGGTCGACACGATCGCCAATCTCGGCGCCTATATGTCGCTCTTCTCGTCCTGCGTGCCGACCTATCTCTATGCCACGCTCCTGTCGGGCCAATACGCGATCCCGGCGATCCATGCGAATGTCCGCACCGTCTATACCAATACCGCGCCGGTCGATGCCTATCGCGGCGCGGGCCGCCCCGAGGCGACCTATCTTCTGGAACGCACGATCGAGACGGCGGCACGCGAGCTCGGCATATCGCCGGCGGAACTCAGGCGGACGAATTTCATCCGTTCCTTCCCGCACCAGACGCCGGTCATCATGAACTATGACGCGGGCGACTACGAAGCCTCGCTGAATGCCGCCATGCAGGCGGCCGACTGGAGCGGCTTTGCAGCCCGGCGCGCGCAGGCGGAAGCTGCGGGCAAGAAACGCGGCATCGGCATGAGCTGCTATATCGAGGCCTGCGGCCTTGCGCCGTCCTCGGCGGTCGGTTCGCTCGGCGCTGGCGTCGGGCTTTGGGAATCGGCGGAAGTGCGGGTGAATGCGGTCGGCACGATCGAGGTGCTCACCGGCTCGCACAGCCACGGCCAGGGGCACGAGACGACGTTCGCGCAGGTCCTTGCCGACCGTCTCGGCGTGCCGCTCGACAGCGTCAACATCGTGCATGGCGATACCGACAAGGTGCAGATGGGCATGGGCACCTATGGGTCCCGTTCCGGTGCGGTCGGCATGTCGGCGGTCGTCAAGGCGCTCGACAAGGTCGAGGCGAAGGCGAAGAAGATCGCCGCGCATCTAATGGAGGCGGACGAGAACGACATCGTCATCGAGAACGGCGAAGTGAAGGTCGCCGGCACCGACAAGACCCTGCCGTGGGCCCAGGTGGCGCTTGCCGCCTATACGGCGCACAATCTGCCGGCCGGCATGGAGCCGGGGCTGAAGGAAACCGCCTTCTACGATCCGTCCAATTTCACCTTCCCGGCCGGCTGCTACATCGCGGAAGTGGAGATCGATCCGGAAACCGGCGAGACCGACATCATCCAGTTCGTCGCCGCCGACGATTTCGGCAATATCATCAACCCGATGATCGTCGAGGGCCAGGTGCATGGCGGGATCGCGCAGGGCATCGGCCAGGCGCTGCTGGAAAGCGTGCATTACGATGCGGACGGCCAACTCCTGACGGCGAGCTACATGGATTACGCCATGCCCCGCGCCGACGACCTGCCCTCCTTCAAGCTGTCGCACCAGAACACGCCCTGCCCGAACAATCCGCTCGGCGTCAAAGGCTGCGGCGAGGCGGGTGCGATCGGCTCGCCGCCGGCCCTCATCAACGCCATCACCGACGCGATCGGCAATAACGGGCTTACCATGCCGGCCACGCCAATGAAGGTCTGGCAGGCGCTGCATACGGCTCACTGAGGAGGAAAGACATGTACGCAACCAGCTATCATCGCGCCTCCTCGGTGGAAGAGGCCGTCAAGCTCAAGGCCGCGCATGAGGAAGGCAAATTCCTCTCCGGCGGCATGACGTTGATCTCGACCATGAAGCAGCGGCTCGCGGCACCGAGCGACCTGATCGATCTGCGCCATATCCCGGCAATCCGCGGGATTTCGATCGACGGCCGCAAGGTGACGATCGGCGCGGCGACGCCGCATGCGGATGTCGCCGGCTCCCGCGAGCTTCGCGCAGTCTGTCCGGCAATCTGCGAGCTCGCGAGCCATATCGGCGATCCGCATGTGCGGCACATGGGCACGATCGGCGGCTCGATCGCCAACAACGATCCGGCTGCGGATTATCCGGCTGCCGTGCTCGGTCTCGGGGCGACCGTCATCACGGACCGTCGTTCGATCGCGGCGGACGATTTCTTCACCGGCCTTTTCGAGACCGCGCTGGAGGAGGGGGAGATGGTGACCGCCATGACCTTCGAGGCGCCGGAGAAGGCGGGCTACGCCAAGTTCAACAATCCCGCCTCGCGCTTTGCGATGACCGGCGTATTCGTGGCGAAGGCAGCCGGCGGCGTGCGGGTCGCGGTCACCGGGGCCGGCTCGGACGGCGTTTTCCGCCATACCGGTTTCGAACAGGCGCTGACGTCCAGTTGGTCGGCCGATGCGCTGGGCGGCATCCCTGTCGATCCCGCCAATCTCTTGTCGGATCTGCATGCGAATGCCGAATATCGCGCCAACCTCGTGAAGGTCATGGCGAAACGGGCAGTCGCCGCGGCGGGCTGATGGCGAATCGAGGCATGAAAACGGAGCGAAAGAGGAGCGCGGCGCGTGCTCTTCTTCGCCTTGTTGATGTGAATCAATTCCCATATTTGAGGGGTCGCTTAGGTTTCGATTGGAATTATTCAAAAAAGCGGGCCCTTTTGCCGCAGGTAGGTTTGATTCGCGCGTCGCGGGGTTGACGAAATGCGCGGCTGAAACCAAAACCAAAGCAGGTTCTGGAGTGTGACATGGATTTCGAGGCATTTTTCAAGAGCGAACTGGACGGGCTTCACAAGGAGGGCCGTTACCGGGTGTTCGCCGATCTCGAACGGCATCGCGGCAAATTTCCCCGCGCCACGCGTCATACTCCCGATGGTCCGAAGGAAGTTACCGTCTGGTGTTCGAACGACTATCTCGGCATGGGCCAGCATCCCGCCGTGATCGAGGCGATGAAGGAAGCCATCGATCACTGTGGCGCGGGTGCGGGAGGCACCCGGAATATCTCTGGCACCACGCATTACCACGTCATGCTCGAACGTGAGCTTGCGGACCTGCACGGCAAGGAAGCGGGCCTGATCTTCAATTCCGGCTATATGTCGAACTGGGCGACGCTCGGTACGCTCGGGCAGAAGATCCCGGGCCTCGTCATCTTCTCGGACGCCCTGAATCATGCCTCGATGATCGAGGGCATCCGTTATGCCAAGTGCGAACGGGTGATCTGGAAGCATAACGATCTCGAGGATCTCGAAGCCAAGCTGGCGGCAGCCGATCCGAAGGCCCCGAAGCTGATCGCCTTCGAGAGCGTCTATTCGATGGACGGCGACATCGCCCCGATCAAGGACATCTGCGACCTTGCCGACAAGTACGGCGCGATGACCTATCTCGACGAGGTGCATGCGGTCGGCATGTACGGCCCGCGCGGCGGCGGTATCGCCGAACGCGAAGGCCTGATGGACCGGGTCACCATCATCGAGGGCACGCTCGGCAAGGCCTTCGGCGTGATGGGCGGTTATATCGCCGCCTCCGCCGCACTCTGTGATTTCGTCCGCTCGTTCGCGTCGGGCTTCATCTTCACGACGGCGCTGCCGCCAGCGCTTGCCGCCGGGGCGATCGCCTCGATCCGGCACCTGAAGGCGAGCCCGTTCGAGCGTGTCCGTCACCAGGACCGGGTCAAGAAGCTGCGCACGCTGCTCGACCAGCGCGGCATTCCGCATATGCACAACCCGAGCCATATCGTGCCGGTCATCGTCGGCGATGCGGCGAAGTGCAAGTGGATCTCGGATATCCTGCTCGATACCTGCGACATCTACGTGCAGCCGATCAACTATCCGACCGTGGCGAAGAAGACCGAGCGCCTGCGCATCACGCCGACTCCATTGCATACCGATGCCGATATCGACCATCTGGTCGGCTCGCTGCATCAGCTCTGGTCGCGTTGCGCGCTGGCGCGGCATGTGGCCTGATTAGCTGGAAGCTGCCTAACTCGCTCCGCCGTCATCCTCGGGCTCGTCCCGAGGATTACCATTTCAACACATTAGGCCGTTGCAGATGCTCGGGGACAGGCCTGAGCATGACGCTCGAGAGTATCTCTGGCGCTGTCGCAACGGACTTGGCGCTTACGCCGCCATTTCCTTCCGCGAAATGATCTCGCCGGCCCGCCTCCGGGCTTCGGCATCGGCCGCGAAAACCTCGTCCATCGTCCCCGCCGCTTTGTAGCCGGCCATGTCGTCCATCACCCGTTCGGCGATGTCGGCCATCTCCAGAAAGCCGATGCGGCTGTCGCAGAAGGCATGGAAGGAGATTTCCTCAGCCGCGTTCATCACCGCGCCCTGCAGGCCGCCGCGTTCCAGCGCCGTGCGGGCGAGTCGGAGCGCCGGGAAGCGCAATTCGTCCGGTGCCTCGAAATCGAGCCGTGCGAGCTTGGCGAAGTCCAGCCGTTCGACATTCAGCTTCGAGCGGTCGGGATAGGTCAGCGCGTAGCCGATCGCGGTGCGCATGTCCGGGCAGCCGAGCTGGGCCAATACGGAACCATCCCTGTATCCCACCATGGAATGGATGACCGATTGTGGGTGGACGATCACCTCGATCTGATCGGGACGCAGGTCGAAGAGGTGTTTCGCCTCGATCATCTCCAGCGCCTTGTTGAACATCGAGGCGCTGCCGATCGAGATCTTCAGGCCCATCGACCAGTTGGGATGGGCACGGGCGGTCTCCACCGTCACGCCCGCCATCTCCTCTCGCGTCCAGGTGCGGAATGGGCCGCCGGAGGCGGTCAGCACGACGCGCTCGACCGCCTGATGCTGGTCGTCCTCCAGCGACTGGAAGATAGCGCTATGCTCACTGTCGACCGGAATCAGCCGCCCGCCGCCCGCGGCGACGGCCTTGACGAAAAGCTCGCCGGCCGAGACCAGACATTCCTTGTTGGCGAGGGCGATGTCGGCGCCGCGTTCGGCGGCGGCGAGCGTCGGGGCAAGCCCTGCCGTGCCGACGATCGCGGCCATCACCCAGTCGGAGTCGCGTGCGCCCGCCTCGATCAGCGCCTCGCGACCGGCTGCGGCCGTGATGCCGGAGCCGGAAAGCGCATCCTTCAGCGCCGCATATTGGTTGTCGTCGGCCGTGACGGCCAGTTTCGCGCCGCAGGTCTTTGCCTGTTCTGCCAGGAGAGCGATATTGGCATTGCCGGTGATCGCAACCACGTCGAAAGTCTCGCGGCCGCCGAGCTGACTCACCACGTCGAGCGTGTTCACTCCGATCGAACCGGTGGAGCCGAGAATGCTGATGCGACGTTTGCCGGTACCGGCCATAGTGTCTTCCAACTCACAGAACTGCCGCTGGTCTACAAGCGAAAGGCCCGGCTCACAAGAGCGGGCTTGAATTCCGTGCTTCTGCGACCAAGTGCAGCTTGATCCCCACGAGCGCTTCGAGCGAAATAGAGCCATGAGCGAGACACAGGAAATCGAGACCACATGCGTTATTGCCGGCGCCGGCCCGGCCGGGCTGATGCTCGGCTTTCTGCTGGCGCGGGCGGGCGTGGATGTCGCGGTGGTCGAGAAGCACGCCGATTTCCTGCGCGATTTCCGCGGCGACACCATCCATCCCTCGACGCTGGAGGTAATGCACGAGCTCGGCCTGATCGACGAATTCCTGAAGCTGCCGCATACGCGGGCGCCGAAACTCTCGGCCGAGATGGGCGGGCGAACCATCACCATCGCGGATTTCTCCCGGCTGCCGGTGAAGAACCGCTTCATCGCCTTCATGCCGCAATGGGATTTCCTGAGTTTTCTTGCCGGTGAGGCGCGGCGTTATCCGAACTTCCGGCTGATCATGCGGGCGAAGGTCACTGAACTGCTGGAGGGAAACGGGGCGATCGCGGGCCTCGCCGTGGAGACGCCTGAAGGCAATCTCACCATCCGCTCCAGGCTCGTCGTCGGCGCGGACGGCCGTAATTCCGTCGTGCGGGAAAGGGCCGGACTTGCAATCGAAAGCTTCGGCGCTCCGAGCGAAGTCGTCTGGATGAAGCTGTCGAAGCAGCCGGGCGATCCGAACGAGGTCATGGGCCATGCCGGTCCGCGCCAGGGCTTCGTGCTGATCGACCGCGGCGACTACTGGCAATGCGGCTATGTCATCCGCAGGGGCACGTTTGCGGACATCCGCGAAAAGGGCATAGAGGCCTTCCGGCAGATGGTGATCGGGGTCTCGCCGCTGCCGGCGGACCGGATGCGGGAAGTCCGCACATTCGACGATACGAGCCTGCTCACCGTCCGGATCGAGCGGCTGAAGCGATGGTGGCGGCCGGGGCTCATCTGCATCGGCGATGCGGCGCATGCCATGTCGCCGATCGGCGGCGTGGGCGTGAACCTTGCCATTCAGGATGCCGTGGCGGCGGCCAATATCCTGGCCGCGCCATTGCGGGAGAACCGGCTTTCGGATGCCGATCTTGCCGCGGTCGAAAGGCGCCGCGGTTTTCCGACCAGGGCAACGCAGAAGCTGCAGCTGATGATGCGCAGCCGCCGCCGTGCCGATCAGGCGGACGAAGAGAAGCGCAAAGGTCCGCCCGCCTTCATCCGCGGCATCGCCCGCTGGCCTGTGCTTGCGCATGTCGCCGGCAGGCTGATCGGCCTTGGCTTCCGGATGGAGCATGTGCGGCTGAAGCGGGGCAGCCCTTGATTCCGCTTACCCTTGATGCGGAAACCAGACCCAGCCCGGGGTTGGATCGGGATTGGAGGATCAGGGCCGGGCGGTGCGAAGGGACCAGATTTCCGCAGACGCGATCCCGGCCGGCTGCACGTCCCGGGCAAGGCTTGCCACTTCAGGCCGCCGGCTTGGAACCGGAACCGCAAGTGGAACCATGAGATCGTCGGCCTGGGCTTCGGCGTAGGCCTGCACTGCGGACGGCCCGGGCCCTGCATTGTCGATTGCCGCCGCAGTCCGCTTCGGTGGCGGGGGGAACGTTGCCTCTGCCGGCCGCCGCAGCGGAACCGGCGCGTCGAGCGGCAATACCAGGTTGTCGGCCTGGGGCACGGAGTAGGCTTCCGTCAGGGCGGAGGCGCTGCCCATATCGTTCATCGCGATCAGGCCTGGCTGGGATGCCATATGCGGCGCGAAAGCGAGGATATATTCATTGGCAGATTTCGGGGCGGGAGTTTGCAGCTCACCATCCTCGTCGCGTTTTTCGTAGAATGCGTTTCCGCCGGCGACGGTAACGTAGTGCATGTTGTCATAGGGGAACTTCAGGCCCGCCTGATGGAAGAACATGGCTTCCCTGACTTCCTGATTGCGTTCCCCCCTGAGGATGGCGTCGGCGGCATCATTGAGCTCGGGTGCCGTTTCCTCCTTCATCGTCCGCGTCATCAGGCCTGGTGCGAATTGCCTCTCCTGGGAGACCACGCCGCATATGGTGTCGGGATAGGCGCCGGAGGTCAGCCTATTCATGACCACGCTGCCAACAGCCATAAAGCCGTTCTTGCTCGACCGTTTGGATTCGAAATACATCGCCCGTTTCAGGCACTCGCGATCGGCCATCGTGTAACTGTATACCTGCTTCCGCGACATATTGCCGATCGGCGCGACGTTCGCCTTCACGTCATTTTTCGTGATGGACGACGTCGTCTGAGACGATGTGCAGCCAGCCAAAAAAATGAATCCGATCAGACAGGCCACCCTTCGGAAAGGGGCATAAGCGATCGCCGTCATGAAGGTCCCCGCGATAAAATTCTACAAATCACTTCGGCTTGAAAAGAGTTGCCTTAAATATCGTCCCTAATCAAGCAAAATCTATAAAAGTCGAAAAGGTTAAGAAAATCATTCCATTCGGGGAAAAATGCTGCGGCCGCGTCCGCTAAAAAGCATCCATCGATGCTGCCGATCACGCGGGTTGGAGACGATCGGACCGCTGGTCGCGTGCCAGCAATTCGCGCTTGCGTTTGAAACCCCAGCGATACCGCGTGGCGAATTGCGCTGATCCCTTTTTGAGTATTTTCTTCGATAATGGATCGGTCCGGTGTCGGATCGGCAAGTCCTCGTCCGTCCTGGGGTCGTCCATTCAGTCAAATCAAAGGATCACGACCATGCCGAATACCATACGCCTGCACCGCGTTCTGGCCGCCAGCCCCGAGAAGGTCTATCGTGCCTTCATAGAGGCGGATGCGGTCGCCAAATGGCTTCCTCCAAACGGCTTTGCCTGCACGGTTCATCACCTGGAGCCAACCGTCGGCGGCACGCACAGAATGTCGTTCCGGAATTTTACAACGGGCGAAAGCCATTCGTTTGGCGGCGAATATCTCGAGCTCGTTCCGGGCGAGCGTCTCCGCTACACCGACAAGTTCGACGACCCCAACCTGCCAGGCGAAATGGATGTCACCGTGACGCTGAAGAAGGTTTCGGTCGGGACCGAAGTGGATATTACCCAGGCAGGCGTTCCCGACGTCATTCCGCCCGAGGCTTGTTATCTCGGCTGGCAGGAGTCGCTGAAAAACCTCGCCAGACTCGTCGAGCCCGAGATCAACCAATAGCGTATCGATGGATTGCGATGGTGATCCCGACGCGATTCGAACGCGTGACCCTCAGATTAGGAATCTGATGCTCTTTTGTTACCGGGAAGAGAGTTACCGCATATTACCGGTAACAATGTTTCCACTACTGAGTTTGCCGTTGTCATGCGGAGCGGCGCGCCCCAAACTAGCGCTGTAGCCGATCCGCATGACTTGCTCAGGCCGTCATTGTTTGGCGGATGTCTAGCGCGTGCTTCATGATTCTATCCACATGCGTTGAGACTTGCTCCTAACCGCCCGCGGGAGCGGGCGGCTTTGAGGCGCCGATCGCGCGATCCCTCCCGAGGTGGTTGATTTCTGTGGTCGAGGCCCAAGCCATCAGCTTGATTGAAAGGTCAGGCGCTACCCTGGCTCTTTCTTTTTTGAACCCTGGCGCGTGGGTGACGCGCAGTTGGCCTATCGTTAATACTCGTGAAGCAAATACCCCATCCATACGCATCGGTAGGTGGTAGGAAGCGCACGCCCTGGGATTCGATATATTCGATCAAAAATTGGCGGGTTTCGGGTTCAACTGTAGGCTTATCAGCTTCAATTCGTCTGATCGTCATGGTGCCTAGGTTCGCGTCTGTGCCGAGCTCCGCTTGGGAGCGGTCGAGACCTACTCGTGCGGCTCGAATTAGCCGAGCCGGCAGGAACCCATCAGGTGGCCTTAAGCATTCGATTACGCTCCATCCGGTCGTCAGCTCAGTGGGGGGGAGCAAAAGGATTCCGCGTGTTTGAAAGTGCGCCACGAGTAGCTCCTGCCGGTCCAAGCTGGATGATGGATCAATGGCCTCCACTCTTTGTATGGCGCGCGGGTCAAGATTTAGCTCAGACGCCAGCACCTTCTGGCTTACGCCAAGAAGCTCCCTAGCGATCCTAAGCATCCGCGGCGGTATCCTCATAAGGACTGAATGTCATCCATGGCGCATCGAATCAAATCGGTTGACGCCGGGATCGAAACGGCGTCTACAAAGATCGAAAATACGACATAAAGGAGCGATAAGCAGCGAATCCTTGGTGCCGAATTTTCGATAACTTGCCTGGAGGGCGTGGATGGCGCCTCTGATTCGCTGCCAATCCGGTCGCTCATTTCGCCACTTCAACCGCAAGGGATGTGACAGTGCATCATCAGTTAGATGGCAGAATCTTCGCCGACGTGAAAAGCAATCCGCCAAAGTTCCTTATGCTTTGCGCGCTTCGTCATGCCCTTCGAGCGACCGAGCAGTTCAAGAGTGACGCGAAGGGGATCATCGTTTGCATCGTCGATAAGGCGTGGATTTGGCATGCGAAGGCCGCGGCCAATGTCCTTATGACGGGCGGAAAGGAGCAATCCTTCTACGACGACTTCCGTCGCCCCGTGCACATAATTGGGGAAACACACCGGCGTGCTTCGTCGAAAGGAATCGAAGATGTTGCTGTGTTTCGGCCGGAGCATCAGGTCATATACCTCGCGTCTTCTTTGGACGCCGTAAGACGCTCTCTCCAGCTAGCCGCTGATGTGATCGTTAGGATCGCCCCACCAACGGCGAGGCACATAATCGCCGCGCGTAAGCTGCTAGGGGTGAAGGACATCGATTTTTCTCTTGCAGAATCGATCGCAAACCAGCCGGCGGAAATCGTGATAGGGCTAGCAGTAAGGCACTCCTTGGAGGGGCTGGATGTTTCTACACTGGAGAAGCCTGCAACAGTAGCCTCTATTTCTCCCAGCCTTTCAGAACTGCCGGGATTCGGTCCTGCGCGAGCCTGGGTAAACTCGATCAAGCAAGATGTCGCCGATTGGCGAGAGGATGCGATTCCCTGGTCGGATGTCGATCGGGGGATTCTTCTCATGGGCCAACCCGGAACGGGGAAAACTCTATTCGCAACCGCGCTCGCTAACGAGCTCGGGTTCGATCTCGTTTCGACATCAGTAGGGGCATGGCAAGGTTCGAGGAACGGATACCTCGGCGATATGTTGGCCGCCATGGCGAAGTCTTTCGCCGATGCGACGTCGCGGCGCGGCGCCGTATTGTTCGTAGATGAGCTCGATGCAATCGGAGACCGTGCTACCATGCGCGGAGACCACGCCTTTTATGAAGGCAATGTAATCGGCAGATTTCTTGAGCTGACAACGTACGCGCTTGAACAGCCCGGAACAATTGTGGTCGGGGCGACGAACTATGGTCATTTGATCGACGACGCTGTGCTGAGATCTGGGCGCCTCGAAAAACACGTCTATCTCGAGCTGCCGGCGGATGAAGAACGTGCGGAGATTCTCTCTTATCATCTGAACCACAGCATTTCGGTCGAGGATTTACGCGAAGTTACAGACAAGTTGAGGTTGGCTACGCCGGCGGATCTGGAGAAACTCGCCCGTTCAGCAAAACGAGCGGCACGTATCCACAAGCGGCAGGTTACTCTCTCGGACATCGACGCGGCACTTCCAGCGAAGATTCCTCTTCCAGAGGACGTAGTTCTTCGGATCTGTGTGCATGAGGTCGGGCACGCGCTCATGGCAATTGAATCGGGCACTGCTGACATCATAAGCGTCAAGGTGGAGTCTCACATGATCCAGGGCGAGGAGGTGCAGGACGGCGGGCGGCTGCAGTACAAGATGCGCAATGAGGCACTGCCGACTGAAAAAGATTTGCTGGCGAAGATTCGTATCATGTTGGGCGGTACGGCTGCCGAAGAGGTTGTTTTCGGCAATCGATCGATCGGGGCCGGCGGTGTAGAAGGAAGCGACCTCGATCAGGCCACTCGACTGGCCTATCGCTTCGCTGGAAGCTACGGGCTGGGGAAATCGCTGCGGTATCATGTCGGTGCGAAGCGTATTGATGGCTCCTTCCTACCGGCCGTCGAGCTTCGATCCGAGGCCGATGCGATCCTGGCACGCGAGTACCGTGCTACAAAGGAGATCCTCAGTAAAAAACGCGTCCATCTAATGCAGTTGGCTGCGGAACTGGTCGTCGATCGTCAATTGCTCATCGAAAAAGTTTGAAGACGGGCGACGTCGGTTGTGACGAACTCATTCCGCCAACCGGAATACTAGCGACGTCAAAAAATGAAGGAGGTCTGTTTGGATTTCATCGTGTACTGCCATGAGATCATGGCAGGCTCCGAGGTGGGGCTTCATTTCGCTCCGACGCTCGAGCAGTCAAAATCCGATTTAGAGGCATACAAGGCTGCCTTCCTGGGGATGAACCCCGAGGGAGAGCCGTTGGGCCACTTAGCGATCTATGAGATAGTTTTGCGGATACCTGACATCGGCCTGATGATTGACATTCTCAATTCCCCTCCGTCTGTCTTCGCGATGTGCCTAAAGAGCAAGAGGCTTGTAGCATAACGCAAAGAGTTGCTCGTGCGCCCCGGATTATCCTGTGGATAACGCCAAATGTTCGTCAACGGGGAGTCCTTCGAAGCTCCTCGGGGAATCCTGTGACAGGCAAGCTTGAGAGCGCCAAAGCTTACTGCGTCCTAGAAAGGACTTAGCGCTAAAACAATCGCGAGCGTTGTCTTCGCCTGCGCCCTGGTAACATGTTGAAATTTTGCTTAAATCGCGTCGCAGAGAAAGGATTCGAGCTGTCATGCACATCACTGCTCGCACTACCCAGTGGAAGCTGAAAATCGTCTTCACGGCTGACCGGCCAACGCTTCGCTCGCGCTCATCTTGACCGTTGAATGTCGCCCTGGTTCCCTCGCGTGCACGGATAGGCGCCAGCAACGCTTGATCCCGAGGACGGGACGAAGAGCGCTGAGGGGCAGTTAACGAAATTTCAGCGGCCACCATTTTCGGTCACGCTCTCAGTCAGGAGAAGACGCATGCGTCGGCGGTCAACGAGGTCAACGGTGGCAATAAGCAGTAAGGGCTTCGAACACACGAGACACCACATCGTGCTGTGGCAGCCGGTCCATTCGTCTTCGAAGAGACGGTATCCAGCGCTTATTATTCTCGAACCGCTCGTCCCAGGAACGCACCAGTTTATCTACGTCGACTTTCTGCTGTTGTATTTTGACGGGAATGACGACCGAAGCTCGGAATGGATGCTGCTCCGATCCAGGATATTGGGGCTACTGATAGATTTCACAATCGAGTTCGCCAGTAACTTGGAGAGGTACGTTCGGCGCTACCCCGATGGCGACGCTAAAAAGTATCTATTAAAGGCATTCGCGAAAGCGCTGGTTCGAGGCGTCAGGTTGCCAAGCCTGACTGATCATGGACCGCTCGTTTGGCGCGGCAAAGGGAAGACCGAAGCTAAGAAGCTCTTAGGCGCCTTGAGCGATTGTCTGAAATGGTCTGAGGGCAGAGGGCACCTCAACGGTTGGTCAGATGCACTAAAGAGTCAACGTTTCCGCGACCCTTTGTACGGCGCCCAGTCTGCGCATCAACAAATCAAGAATAACGTCGACCTGCTCTCCTACATCGACAGAGTTCGCGACAAACCGATTGAGAGTTTGGCCGACGATATACCAGCCCAGAAACCGGCACCGAAGTTTAAAGCGTTTCCCGAGGAGTACGTCGTGCAAATGGCCTTTAGCGGAATAGGAGATATCGTAAACAAAGGCGTTACGGCTCTTCTGCTTATGGCCGTGATTATCTTCTTCGGCGGCAAGAGAAAGAGCGAGCCTCTACATCTTTGGACGCAGGACGTGCAGTTCGTAGACGGGATGGTTTGGATCTTCTTCCATGATCCCGCGGAAAGCAAAGTCACTGACAGGCATAATCGATTGCGCTCGCGAGCAGACATCCTGGGCGACTTTGGTTACGCCCCACGAAACGTAGACGATGGGAGGCTCCACGCCGGCTGGAAAGGCATGGCCGCCGGCGCAACCCTGCAATGGTTGCCATTCCCGGACGACGTCAAAAGGTGGATCTCATCGTTGTTTTGGACGTACCTTTATAAGGTGCGGCCGGCATTAATGAAGCAGCGGCGGGCGCTCGCTCTCCCTGATCATCCCTTTTTGCTCGTGGGTGATGAGCAGTCAGAAGACGTGGGAGGGCCCCTAACTAAACCTGCTTTCGATAGCGCATGGCGATCGGCTGTCAGCACAATCTGCCAGGACACTGGGGATCTCAGACTCACCTACGGCAGGGATTACGGTACGACGCCCCATGGTGGCAGGCACTTCTATGCCCACTCTATCCGAAACTACGACGAAAAAGGCACGCTTCTGCAGCGATGCCTCCATCACCTAAGCCCATTTTCTGGCCTGCCTTATGGCGAACCGACGGCACAAGAGGTTTCGGATGCACTATCAGGCGCCGCTAATAGGGAAAACCAAGCTAGAAGCCGTACGGTAGCAGAGGCGCTCGCTGCGCAAAAAGAAAGAAGCCGTGCCAGATACAGGAGATCGGGCCCATGACGGCGTCACTCTGCGACGAAGGTGCGATTTTAAACAAGGGAGTAAGCCACTTCAATCGCGATCGGAATGGACCGGTCGAGCCGGCGATCCTGGAGGCTATAAATTTTCTTCTCGGACTTGGACGCAATCGGCATCTTGATGACAAGGCGACCGCGGCTATCGATCTGATCGCTTCATCCGGTTGCTGCCTCTCGCCCAACCTTTTTCACAGCAAGCTAGGAGGATTCACCAACGCCGAAGTTGTCGTGCGGCTAGTAAAAGCTTCCTCGTTCGGCCGTAAACTTGTAGCGACGCTTCGGAAGGTCGGACTGTTCTCTTTCTTAAACCTGGCTACCGATCCGATAAAGAGCGAGCGTCTTCTTCATCGCGTCCTGGCGGTAGCTTGTTTCTCATCAGCGGCGCCCAGCCGATCGGAGCATCATCTTTCAGACCTGATGATGGCGGTCTTGGATTGGTATCGCACGGGAGACGGGCTTCGATTTCGCGCAGAGGTCTGGGGAGCCGACGAGGTTGGCCCACAATGCGTCCGGGAATTCGCACGGGCTTGTCATCGCAAATTCGGGGACGCCGCTTTCCTGAGTAAGGCCGTTAATACGCGCCGAACATACGGTGGATCCCGCACCTGGGCCGAGATTGAAAGAAATGCAACTGCGAATGAGCGTCAACTCCTTTCACTAATAGAGAAATTTCGCGCGCATGAAGGAATTGGACGGCACAACACCCAGCAATTGGCGATGGATCTCTTGAATTGGCTGAATACCGATTGCCAGGGTGCGTCGATCAAAGATCTGATCTTCGGGTCGCAGACGAAAGGCAAGCGGTTCTCAACTTACCTATGCGACCGGCGAGGAAATGCAACGGATCACGTCCTGAACCAAGTAAATCGGGCAATCCGATTTTCTCAATTCGCGCTCGAACAATTTCAGACACGTGCCGCCGGCCGGGTTCTTGTCGACCTCGTTGATCCAGACGAGAGTGACTGGACCAGAAAGAAGCGCGGTAGGCGAAGCACCACGAAGAAACATATTGAGTCGACGTCGAATCCGCTACCTTCGTTTCTGTTCGATCTGGCCCTCGAATTACTGCAGGAAGGTGAAAGTGGCTGGCCTGGTAGATGTGGCTACTTCAATGAACGGGTCCTTGTGAATGGCGAGATGCGTTCAATTTATTGCCCGGTCATGCCAAGCCTCTTACTCGCGCTTATGTTTCTCCCGCTCCGTCAAGCGCAGATGAAGCGCCTCGACAGCGGCGAGGGTGACACAATGATGTTCAACGGTGACACTCTTACGTGGAGTGCAAACGACAGCGTACATGCTGGGTACTGGAAACGTAAGGCTCGCGGAACGAAGGTTAAGCATGTGCCTCATTTTGGTTACGCGAAGCGCTACGAACACGTGGTGCCAGAGATTACTGGGTTCTCTGTCACCACAAACAAGACCGGCGATCCCTACGACATTCCATGGCAGCATCAGGAACTGCATAAACTTCTCTGGCAACTGCGTACTTGGCAGCAAACTTACAATCCGGTATCCGAGCCGACGCCACCAGAAAAATATGTTGATGACGAAGAGAAGTTGACGCGTTCGGCGCTTGAGAAAATGCCGCCGGCGTTTTTGCTATTTCGTATGCCGGCGAGTTCTAGGAGCAAACGATACAACCAACCGCCATCGTCTAGCGTTCTCAGCAAGGCCTGGGCATTTGTGATGTCGGAAGTTGAGCGCCGATGGAATGCTGCCAATCCAGAACATAAAGCTCACTTTGTGTCGTACCAGCAAAGAACCGGGCAGCCCCAGGCGAGCGATTATAACCTTCACGGCCTTAGGGCGCGAGGCCTCACCATCCTTCATGAGCAGAACGTTCCGATCGAAATTATAAGCAAGGTCGTCGCGGGACACGCGTCAGTTATGATGACGATCTATTATCTGCTCTTTCATCCCTCTCGCATCAATGAACTACTTGAAAAGTCCAGGGTGGAGGGCCGCGTGAGCCGGCAAGACGCAATCATTCGAGATATGAAGGTCTTTGGTGTAGAGCAGGCCCGGCGAAATACCACCTCAATTGAGAACGATGCAGTCGAAGCGGCCGTCAACGTTGCCAACAAGCTTCCCTGCTCGCATGTAGGGATAGGCTTCTGTCCGTTCAGTGGAACTCGTTGTAGCGATGGTCGACTTCTGGAAGGCGGCAGCGGAAGGGGCAAAAGATACACCTTCCCGGAAGGCGGTGCACGGAATTGCATTATGTGCAGGCATTTCGTCACAGGACCAGCATGGATCGAGGAACTGATATTTTTCGGTCGACTTCTATATGTGCGGCGCGAGAACGCTTGCGAACGTCGGACCGGCTTGCAAAATGAAATCAATGTGCTCTCCGAACAAAAGAAACGAGGGGAGATCACTCGAGAATACCAGCACGCCACATCGCAAGTCTTATATAATAGGATTGATGAGATTGGCGCTGAGATCGAACTACTTGATAGAGCCAGTTTTAATGTTCAGCGATTGGTAACTGCCTGTTTCGCTATCCTTGAGGAAGACGAACACCAACTGTTGAGCGAACCCAGCCTAATTGCGAGTGATCTCACTTCCATGGAGGAATACATATCGCCCATGGAAGATGCCAACGCCCTCGCATTGGCTGCTCGGTGGTATCCTTTACTTCTTGACGAAAAGGTCGAAAGCAGCAGCCGTAGGTATCTTGATTTAGTGACGAACTGGGCGGGCCAGATGCCCTTGAGCCTGATGGACGACGTCTCTGAACCGCAGCGACAGCGCGCCTACGATGATCTTCGCAGGCTGATGGCGGCGGGGTTGTCTCGCCAGGATATGACCGCGATTTCAGAAGGGAAGCTTCGCGTACGCGACGTGCAGCTCGATAAACAGGTCCGAGACCTGATCCAACAAAGCATCATCACCGCGGTCGAAACTGCTCGCTTACCCCGAAAAGCGCAAGCACGTGTCGGAATCGCCACGGCATGACAAAGCGTAAGGAGAATGTCATACAAGCTGCCGTAAGAGAGTCAGACTTGTTGATCGAGAGCCTTGAGCTAGAGCTTGCTAAGAGACAAGGGCCGAGGCGATCCGATAGGCAGATTAAAAATAACATACTCATCCGAGATGCTTGCTTACGCATGCTGATGCGCCGCTCGCCAGTTTATCCAAGTGCCTCAGCTATCTCAGAAGAATGTGGGTTACTGAGTAAGCAGCCGCCGGCGCCCAGGAGCATCAATAACCGATACGCTGGGATGCACCGCATCTGGCGCAATGCTTTCGAGGAACTGCTCTCTGGCGCCACGGCGCCGATTATAAGTGAGACCGGCGATTTTGAAGGATACGACCGGTCCCATATGACAGGAGACGATAGGCGACTTACCGATGACTTGATCCGGGCTAACCATAGTTTGCGGCATAAAAACAACGTCCTCCGCCAATTCATTGCGGAGAACGTGCCATTACGAAAGGCGCCAGAGCATGGGGAGGATGACTTGGTGGACGAAGTTGAACACTTCCTGCAGACTGTACTCATTGCCGGCTTTGAACTCGATGACCTCGCACTTCGTACAACCCGACGAGTTCCTTCGGGCGCAATCGTAATGGAAAGAAGTCTATTCGACCGCTTGCAGGACATCGTCGACAGCCGCAACAAGGCCTCAAGAGCAGCCAACCTGCTTGATTGACGTCCTGACGATTGGTGTCCACGAGAGGATTCGAACCTCCGACCCCAGGATTCATACCACTTCGGCTTTCGCCGCCGCTTCCGCGTTCGTGGTCTGGACTGTCCCTTCACCATGGGCATCAAGCCGTTAGGTGCCGCCCGTCCAGTCTCTACACACTTCCCCGGATTTCTCTGGGGCTTGGCTCGGGATTGGCATGCTGAAAGACCAGCGAAGCGTCCCCCGACTTTGAGCGGACTGATTGTATAGGTTTCCCAGTACAACCCCCAATTGAGGAATCCTGTGCTCTATCCTGCTGAGCTACGTGGACCCACAGGCATTTTGCTCGACCTGGATAACCGATCCGATGGTGCCGAGCAACTTCAAAATTGAGCTACACGCTGGCGAAATTGAATTACCCCGGACGCCCCCAAGGGACGGCGCTCCAGATCCAAACCTACCTGAACCCCAGAATTTCGAAGACCTGCCGGTTTTGCTCGCGGTTGTCTTTTATCGCCCGGTCCAGCATTTCGCAGAGACGCTTAACTTCCTTGTGGCTGGCAGACGCAGCTTGTAGGTCATCGAAATCTCCGAGCATGTCGGCTACCGTGACTCGCAGGGCATGCCCGCAGGCACTCACTGTTTGGATTGACAGCTTAAGATTCCGTATCAAGCGTCCTAGCTCGTCTTCCGAAAGCATTTAAGAAGGTCCTTTCATAACGTTGCGGCGAACGATCGCTTAAGCCACGCATCGACCTCTCCAGCCGTGGGGTAGCCTGTACGTACCAGCAACGCTGCGATATCCGCCGCAGCGAGCACAAGTATGGGATGCTGATCGTCCTTGATTTCCTTATAGGCCTGCTGATCGACGTAACCCGTTGTGACGAGGACGCCGAACTGCCGGTGCCTAAGTCTGGAGATTAAGCGCGACATATCCCGCACACCTACGGCATGGTTCAACGCGTAACATTTGGCTTCGATCGCGAAGTCTACGAGTATTGCACTGTCGCCAGAACCGATACGATATTGACCGATACCATCGCGTCCTCCGTCTCTTGAACGCCTTGTCACGTCCAGGGAAGTTACGTCTGGCAGCATCATTCTGACCAGTTCGGCGGCACAAGATTCGAACCCGTGTGGATCATCAGCAAAAAACCGGTGTATGGCGCCGACAATCTCGATGTGAGCGGCAGTAGAGGGCACTTGTTCCTGTCGTCGCCGATGCTGAATCGTCCTGGGCGCGAGCAGAGGCGTTATCCGCCCAGTCTCCACCCAAGTTCTCCACTCCGGTGGAGCGTCAGCATCATTTTTGGAACCCGCGATTATCCCGGCCAGCCATCGTCTCGGGACGGAAGCCACGCGCAAGATTGTAAAGCGTGCACGGTAGTTTTGGAACCTGCGGTCATCACGTGTCCTCCATAGAGCAACCAAGTCCTCCATGCCAGACTGGCCAACAGTCCCAGGTACTGCGAGGCCCAGGAACGTTACATCCCTCCTGAAGCCGGCGGACGAGAATACGAGAATTGGGGGGACGCGTTCACGACCGGCTCTCCCGCGTTCAGCATTCGCAAACACACGCTGCAGGATCTCGTTCCCGAACCGTGGAGTGTCGTGCAGCTCTCGACCAGGGGTTTTGTTGTCGCCGTAGTAAGTGTAAATCCCCGTTTCGCGATCTAGGGCGTCCGGCCAATCTGGATCTCGCTTATTGGACGTTAGCGCAACAAGCTCAAGTCGGTCGAGGCGTCCTCGATAGCGGAAGCCGCCTCCTGTGCTGACGCCTATGAGACTCGGTAGTGGATCGTCCCCCGCGCCGCCGCGCCTGCCTCCCTGATATGTTGCATCTACTATGAGATCACTGCCCGCTATCTCCTCTACCGTGAAGACCCGCATACATGCATCTCGCTAAGCGGCGAGGTCGATATGCGCGCCGGCCTTGAGGCGCGGGGCCTGGTCACCAACTGCTCCGGCGGCTCCATTAACCAGCGACGTCACAACGGCCTGCATTACTGGCGGGCAAACCCCATTTCCAAGGAGCTTGACGCGATCGCGCCTTGAGCCTCGTTGAAGCACCGCTTCGCAAGGGTAGCCCATTGCTCTTCGTAGCTCCGATACCTGCAACATCCGGAAAGTAGCAACTCCATCTACCCACCGAACGAGACCGAACCGGTCTACCGTAGTTAATGTGCGCAATGGCCGGTTTAGCGTCTGCCAGCCTCCGGCGCGATCTGAACCATAATAGACGACAAGGAAGTCCTGCTGTTCCCCAAGCTCCTTCATCCCTCGCGCTACTCTCGCCATTGTGTTTTCAGAGAGGCGTCCTCCGAAGAGATCTCTCGCCTTCCATGCAGAGACGTCGTCGAGTATCTCGAAGGCGGTCGAGCAATCTCCGGATCCCACTATCTTCGCGGGCTTCCTTTGCCTGTCCCCTATGATGAAGAGCCGTTTCCGTGTTTGAGGAACTCCAAAATCTGCAGCATCGAGCATTTGCGTACGGAGATGGTAATGGAGAGACAGCTCCTCCATAAGCTCCTGGAACCCGTCCCAGCGCTTCATGCCAGAGACATTCTCCAGCACTACCCATCGAGGCTCAAGTTCTCTTACGAACGGCATTACGAACCAGCCTGAGCGTCGACTTTTTTCGTCTCTGGGCTTGGCACCCCTTGCAATTGAGTGATGCGTGCATTCTGGAGACGCGATTAGCAAGTCGACTTTGCCAATGCCTTCGAAGATTTCAGGGCCCGTGCGATCATCCAGGATCGTGTTGACGACCTTGGCGGCCGGGAAATTGTCGCGGTACGTCGAAGCTGCAGTCTCCCATCCGTCGACTGCGCCGACCATTTCGATGCCGGCCGCACGGGCGCCTAAGCTGCTTCCGCCGGCACCACAGAACAGGTCTATCCCTCTGAATTTACTCAAAAATCACCTAAATTGATCCGCCCGAACTCGCCTTTTCCTCGATGTTGCCAGGCTTCCCGCCATAGGGCAACCCTTGAGCGATCCTTTTCTTGATGCGCCTTCTACAGTTCGACGGACTTTTCTTTACTTGGTGCTCCCAAATGCGGAGGACTTGCCAGCCCGCAGCTCTAAGCAGGCGACGGTTCTGGGCGTCGCGGCGGATGGTCTTCTTAATTTTCGCTTCCCACGGCTCGGACAGCTTCAGACGCCACTCCTTGAAGCGATAACCATGCCAAAAATCACCGTCCACAAAAATGCAAAGCGAATGTTCAGGCAGTACGAAGTCGGGACGTCCAGGAAGCGAGCGAACATGGGAGTCAAAGTTGACGCCGAGGTCATTCAACATGACCTCGATTAACCGTTCGGGTCCCGTGTCTCTGCCGCGAATCCTGCTCATGACGCGACTTCGGGTTTCCGCGCTCATGATGTCTCCGCGATGCAGGCGTTGGACTGTCTTCTTCGCCATTCAGCTCTCCGGGATGATTTTCAGGCAAGTAATCGTCTTGCTTGTGAGATGTCTCAAACGCTGGTTGAACTCTTCCAGGAACAAGCTAATTTGCCCGCAGGGGGAATGATGGCCGAAGAAGAGATAAGAGATCGGATAGAGCTGCGCATCAGTCAGGGCGACTTCCTGGCGAACATGCTTTACGTCGCACGGCATCAATCAGAAGACACCCAGACCGCGTTTGTTGCGAAATTATCTGCAATAGCCACCACCGTCAGGGCTCTACTCGAAAACAACGATCTTCTGCGAAGCATTACATATAATCCTAACACCTACTGGCCAACCAGACGTGGTAAAGCCTATTCCTTCGTCGACGGCGGCGTCGCAAGCATCGACCTGCCTTCTGCAGCGCCGATCGGAATTCGGGTAGGGTCTTATACCGTAAGACCCGGCGATGAGTCAGAGAACCGCGAGCGGTTCAATATCGAGCTCGCCCTGGTCGACGATCTGTTCAGTGATTCGGCGTTTCTGTTCGATGACGACTTCGTTGACGTCGCGAAATTGCGCGATGTTGCAAGAATGGCCAGCGAGATATCGGCTGGCTACCGGCTCGCAAAGCAGACTGGCGGCGAGAAGGTGGATGCGGTGATTCTCCACGGGCCCTTGATCAATCCTGTCGCTCCATATGGACTTGACGACTTTCCAGCATTTGGACTTGAGGCTTGTAACACGCTCCTCGACGATCCGAGCTGGATCGGAGACGAACGCGACCGACAGTTTGTCAGCATTTACCTGAACCTTCTCGAGCGCCTCAGGGCAACGGGGACACCAGTTGTCGGCGCCGTCGAGCGTTCCATCGGCAAGGATCCAGTTCTATTGCGGCGAATCCTTGATCGGCTGCAGGCTGAAAAGGTCTTGAAGGAGCGGGATGCCAGTAGCCTTGAGCTGGAAGTCCGGTCCTACGGGCTCAACGACTCTTCCCTTCTCGACGTCGTCTTGCGCGAAGGAGAGTACGTGACGCCTATTCCGGTCATGCGTCAGGGTCCAGAAAGCAAGTGGCCTGAAGGATGGAAGCGGGCAATCCGAGACTACCCGAACGCCCTGACCACCTACCTGAAACCTTCCGAGGCGGTGATGCCTTTCCGCATAGAAGGTTTTGAAGGCGCCAAAGGATTTGAGGAAGTTGTCGAGCTGATCTTGAATACTAGCCGTCTCCTGCCTTCCTATGGTTTCCCCGTTGGCCTCGACATCGCAGATCGCTTCGCGAAGGTTCCATCGTGGCTCAGCAGAGGGGTCAAGGGGCAGCACCAGGTCGTCTTGCTTCGCAGAGCCATAGAAAGCGGTGATCCTCGGACCATTGCCTTTGCAAAACGTGTGCTTGCAGCCAAAGGCCGCGACTGGTTATTTCGTCCGACGGTTTGAAAAGGTAGACAAATGACAAGCTCCCCAGCATCAGTGGGCGCCAACACTTGGCCACGCATAGGCACCGTCGTCGGGGAAGCATCGACCGGCCGATACAGTTTCATTCTGAAAAGCATGGAAGCTAAGCTCGGTGACATCGTCGCTACACGGGTTGAGGTGCCAGTTTCGCGCGCAGGGAATAAGGATGTCGCAACCGTCTGGGGGCGCATCATTTCTATCGATCGCTTCAACCCATTCTTCCCGGCCGAAGCAGCTCAGGAACTTGCTAACGAAAATATCAGGTTCCTAGACACCGTCCTCTCAGGTAGCCGAGATCATCTGGAGGCAGACGTCTTAATCCTGGGAACCACATTCGGCGACGATCCCGGCGCAGCCCAGTTATCACCACTAACATATCCGGTGAAACCCTCCGCCGAAGTGCTTTATCCGTCAGCCGATGCAATCAGGAAACTGTTGACAGGCGACGACGACAAGACGGACCCGCCTCCGCCAAAACTGCTGGTCGGAAGCCTTATTGCTAGAGGAGATGTCGAGGTAAGCCTCTCCGCTCGCGACATAGTCTCACGTCATCTAGCCATTTTGGCGATGACCGGAGGAGGCAAGACGGTTGCCGCGCGGAGGATTATTCGAGGATTGATCGATCTTGGGTATCCGCTCGTAATTTTTGACCCGCATGGCGACTACTTGGGCTTCTACGAGAAGCGAGACAAATTTCCGAACACGAAGGTGCAAGTACTCTACCCGGTTATTCGTGTCAGGCGGGATAATGTTAGCATAATCTCCGACCTGATCGACAAGATGGGTAAGCGGCTAACCGATGCGCAGCAGCAATTCTATTTTTATCTGCTGAACAGCACACCGCTGAAGGATGGTGAGACGGCGTCGTCTTTTTTGAAGCGGATGATTGGCCATGCGGAAGCGGTATCGGCCAAGAAGCGCGGGAAACAGAGGGACGATCATGAACTTGCGGACGAACTTTCCGATACTAGGTCGGGCACCATAAACGTCGTAAAGCGCTCGCTTGAATTTGTGCTCGCGAACCTCGGACAAATGGAATCAAACAATTCGCGACTGCGCGAGCAACCCAGGTTCAAAAACTACAGCTTTGAGGAGATGCCTGATCCTTCAGATAGTCCCGATGAGATTGTTGCGCCACGTACGGTGTCCATATTCTATCTGGCGGGATACGATCACCTGAATCAGTCCGCAATAGTGAGCATGGTGCTTGAAGCGCTCTTCGCGCATCGCTCTACTTTGTCGGGGATTATTCCTCCTTTTCAGGCCATTATCGAGGAAGCGCACAACTTCATTCCGAGCCGGCAGGAGGGCACCGACGAGACGCCTTCGCTGCCGACAATACGCAAGGTCATCACGGAAGGTCGAAAATTTGGTACCGGCCTCATCCTGATTTCACAAAGACCGTCCCGCCTGGATGAAACCACGCTAGCTCAGTGCAACAGCTTCCTAGTTCTTCGGCTGGTGAATCCGCGTGACAAGAGCTTCGTAAGGTCAGTGATGGAGAACCTGTCGGAGGCTGACGCCAACATTTTGCAAGCATTCGGACGAGGGCAAGGGATAGTGTCCGGGCAAGCAGTAAGGTTCCCTCTTCTTGTGCAGGTGAGCTTTGACGCCGATCTCGTCAGCGAGGCGATTGGGGACGAAGACTTCATCGCTGAGGCGAGCAAATGGAAGCCTAACGCTCGGCGTGAAGCGAACGCGGAGGCGGTAAAGACCGCGCTGGAGCAGCCTGGCAATGCCACAAAAATCGATGAAACCGGTCGGGCTGCGAGAAAATCTCCACGAACCAGACCTGGTAGACGAAGTGTCATCAAACCCGAATACTAGGGTCGGTATTACGGCAGAACGCCCTCTGCCCTTGCCGCTTGAAGGACTCGAACACCTCGGGCAGCTTGCTTCAATGACGGCTGCTTGACCCAGCCGTTCATTGCGTAGCCACTCAGGGTATGGGCGACTTTTTGATCATAGTCGTCGACGTCTTTAGACGCGGTCGCCCAGGCCATAACCTTCGTCCAGGCAACAGCGTCGATGCCCATGCATTCTCGTATGGTGGCCTGCTCGTCATCCTCCGGCGGTTCACCAACGCCTCGCGCGACCGTGGAGGCCTTTGAACGGAACTCGGCGGGCAGCGTTTCGGGAATAGGAAGATGAAGGCCCCTCAGCTCAGCCCAACAGTCTTCCTTCTTGCACCACTCGGTAACATTTCGACTGCCGGCCGTACTTACAATTTCCGAGTGAACGAGCGGAGCCCAGGAGGCGAGCATATCTTCCATCTCCGCCGAAACTTGTTGTTCTTCCCAAAGAACGCCAAGGTCGAGCGATTCGCCATGCTGGGCGGCGAGAATTGCAACCATATACGTGACCACATTCGCGCCGTAGGAAGGAAGGCGCGCACGCCTAACAACTGTCTGCGCGGCCTTGTACAATAGGGCCTTAGCAACGGTTTCGCGGAAGAAGGTTTTATCGAGCTCTCCCTCCTCTCCGAGTTTTTCCCTAACACCAAACATGAACGCAGAATAGTTTTTCTGTGCGCCGCGACTTACGATGTCTGGATGGCCCCACCAAGTCATAAGGTACTTTGCGATTTCAGTTTTTCCGAAATGCTGACTTTTCGGAAATGTTTTATCGAACTCGCGCCTTCTGGCCGGCGTTGATCCGTTTCGGTTTCGCGCCATCTGATAGGAGCCGCGCGCTCGTTCATAAAACCACCGGCTCTCTTCTCCAGGAGGCCAGACCGTCTCTGACAAGGCTTCGAACTGCTGGTGGAAGCGGTCGCTCGCCGAAAGGTCTGCAACCTGAATAGGATTCTGAGTATTTGCGAACCTAGCAATCAGGGGAACAAACTCTTCCAGGTTTTCCGGGGGCACCAAGGTCAATTTCATAGAGACGGCAATGTCGTCGAGTGGAATTTTGTCGACCTTCAACGCTCGGTGAATCGACGCCGTCGTCTGGGCGCCGTTGACAATCTGAAGGCCCTTCAGGCTGTTGATGACCGTTTCACCATGCCAAGTCGACACAACTATCTCGTCAGCGGTTGCGGTCAGCCCATTGTTGTAGGCTAAGAAACGGCTCGGCTCATCCTTAATGGTTTTTTGGATGCCGCGATTCACTGCCCCCTTCGCTTGCAGGAACGACCGGACGTTGAACTCGAATAACTTAGCGCCGTAGAGGTCAAAAAGATCATAAATGGCCTTTCCCGGTAAGATGACAAGATACGTCTCGTAGTCCGCAGGCCGAGGGCGCATCTCCAAGCAAGCCAGAGGTCGTCCGAGGAGTTTTGTGAAATCCACTTCAATTCTGTCGCGGGTAATGTCCTCGCCTGCTGCCCTGTAAAGGCGCTCTATATCCCAAACCTCGGTGGCGACCGGGCGGCCGAATATACTTATCTCATCGACAGCTCGATCGCGCACCCTCGCATCGGTAAGAACGTGGACCCGCACTTCCTGGATGCGTGAGAGTTGTGATCTGATGGCTTCAGCCGCTTCGAGCACGGGCTGAAAGCCGCTGAAGCGAGCATGGTCGCCCTTGGCGGCGTACTCAAAAAAGCGGGCGGCCCAACCTGACAAACGGGCTATATCTTTGCGTGCGAGGACAGGGTCGACGCTCCGGCCCTGGCTGGTGAAAAGTTCAAGCCTCGATGAATCGTCCGGAAGAGAATAGCCGATTATCCTGCACGGCCGGTGTCCGGCCTGATCCTGATGAGGGCACAGATCGTGCTCGCTTATGGCTCCCGATTCCTCAAGGTATCCAAGCACGACCTCGGTGAGCGCGACCTCATCCCGTAAAGGTAAATCATCGGAAAGCTCCAGGAGTTTGTCCTCGGTGTCATCGCGTAGAGATCTTCCAAATTCAATCAGTAACTGCTCTTCCAGCACTTGCTAACCTTCGACGGGCATGAGAAATCGACATGAAGCAATCGCCAAAATTGCAGGTGCTTGAAAATAAAGCAACTGTGCTGCTTCCTCCCGCGTCCAGTAGCCCGCGGATGTACCAGCAAGACCGGTAGTCCATCATCGACGGCTACGGCCGCCGGGACCTCATCGCAAACGCGCTGCCCGTGAACCTCATAGGCGGCCGGCTTTCTTTTGCGTCTATAGCGCGAATCCTTTAACTGATTACATCATGAATCGGGGGGATTGCTCGTCATGGAAATCAGGAATTGCGGTGACGGTGTGCATCCGCGCGAAGTGGCAGGGGTTGAGCGGTTCAAGACTGAGCTCCCCCATGGTTGGTATGCATTCACTAATCTTGACTTGGTGCTCGGGGCCGGCAAGGCCCGCGAAATCGACATGATCCTGGTCACAGAACACCGGATATTCCTGATCGACATCAAGGACTGGCATGGAAAAATTGAAGAGCGCGGCGGTCGCTGGATTCAAAATGGAAAGGACAAAGACAGCTCGCCCGTCCAGAAAATCAATGGCATCGCCCGCGACATCACAAATCGGTTGATGGCAGAATTAAAGAAGCGACCAGAAACGAAGACTCAGCCGACGCCTCTGGTCATCGGCCTCGTGGTACTGACAGCAAAACCAGACGTAAGTTTGCTCGGAGGGCTCGAGGCCTCTAAGGTGCTCTACATTGACGAGTTCATCAAGGCGTCGCGATCAGAGGCGAAGTTGAAGGAGCGCTTCGGGGAGGCCTATTATCTTTCGAAGCCCCTTACGGACGCTTTTTGGAAAGACAAACTTAGTCGGTTTTTCAACACCGGCACCAACTCGCCGTTCAGAGGCGGGCGAAAGCGTTTTCAGCGTTTTCTTGCCGAAGAGCATGAGGCGTACGTTCACCCAAGTGAGATCTATCGAGAGTTCAACGCCGAGGAGGAAGGCAACAAGGCAAGCCTAGGCGTCGTGCGTATGTGGGACTTTGCGAAGGCGCCAGACGGGCGATTTCAAACGAAAGAGGGCAGGCTCGAGATCGCCGGGCGGGAGCAGCAGGTTTACCATTGGCTTCGAGACCGTAACGGGCAAATTGAGCGTTCGCTCGTCGCTCCGCGAGCCGACGATCCCGATAGAGGACCGGACTACTGGGAGGTTTACGACCGGCAGCGACGCACCAAACGATTGGGCGATTTCGTAGCGAGCGAAATACCCCGGCTTCTTCTGAGTGAGCGCATTGAACTTGCACGACAGCTTCTCCGTGCGGTCTCGGGCATGCATGAACAAAACAGTTCCCACCTGGACCTCGGCTCACACAGTATCTGGCTTGAACTTCCTACTTCTGTTCGCCTTTCGCATCTCATGTCTGCGCGCTTCCCCGAAGGCAAGTCGCTTGGGTCCTCGAGATATCAATTCCTTTCAAGCTCCACTGTGCCCGAAGACATTTTTGACATGGATCAGGGCCCCAAGAGGAAAGATGTCTACCTCCTTGGTCTCGCTGTTCACCGGCTAATATTTGGCATGGCTGCCAGTGGCGAGCCCGCAGAGTGGCGATCCGACATAGATGCGGAGGGAAAGGTCTCCGTGTTGCACCCGTGGTTCGCGTCAGCTCTCGCTCTCGACCCCGTAGATCGCTTCGAAGATGCCACTCAGGCACTCGCGACTTTCAATAGGCTTACTGCTTCGAAGCCAAGTTCGACGGCGTCTCTTGCGCGCCTGGAAACGTACCGAGGTCTCATCAAGTCTCAAAGGGAGTTCTTCAGGGCCTATCCTGAAGAGGGAGAACTCCTGTCTGAGAGTGGTCGTCTGGACGCTTGGCGCACGACGACCGATGCCGGACAGGCGGTTGCAAAGCTTTGGAAGCAGCCAGCCTGGGGCGACATTTCGCGGGAATGTGGATCGGTCGAAGCCTTCCTTCGACGCGCACGTGCGTTACAGGCAGATAGCCTCCCAGGACTCGCCACGGTTCGGGAAGCGCTTTGGCTCGGCGACGCCGTCGGTATTGTCCAAGACTGGGTGGATGGGCGCAGTCTCTACGAAGAACTTGCTGATGTCGCCGAAGCATGGCCGGCAGAGAAAGCCCTTACGCTTGTTCAACGCATTTTGCGAAATGCGCAGACGCTCCACGACCGAGGTTTCGCGCATGGCGATTTAAAGCCAGCCAACATCGTGCTAAGTCACGGCGCCGAACCGGTCTTGATCGACGCGCTAGATTACTCCCCCTCAGTCGACGGTGACATGGTCACGTCTGAATATGCCCCTGAGATTGGAACAGCATATGAGCGTGACCGCTTTGCGCTCACTAAAATTACCGAAGAAGTCCTGGGTAAGTCTGATATTGCACCTCAACTCGCGGCTGATATTGCCAATGCGATAGGGGAGATCCGCGAAAAAGCGCCCACCTTGTCGACACTCGCTCCGCTTGCTGAGAGCGTTGAGCGGGCAATAGCGACGTTAATGGCCCCCAGTCCCGGCGAACTAGAGCGGCAGACCATCTCCATATCATGCGTGGGCGCGAAGCTTGGTGAGCTCGAGCCTGACGAAGGCTACTTTTTCCTTCGTTTTCACCGCGATCGAGCCGGCCGGCTGATCTTTGCCATACGAGGAGCCGCAGAGGAATTGTCTTTCAGGTTGGACATTGATGGGCGCCCAGTCATAGGGCGCCGTTCAGAACTTGAGCAAGGTTTCATTGCAAGGATCTCAAAGTTCGAGTTCCACATGATCGAAGACGGCTTGGCCGTTACCGATGATCGGACGAACGATTTCTCCGATATAGAGGCACTGCTCGCAGACGCCGATATTGCGGCGCGACTACAAGGGGAGCTCGCCGGGCAGGGCCCTGCCAATTCTCCGGCAGAGGTAGCGGCGGAGAATGGCGAGCTGCCACCCCAGGGTGACGAGGCTGAGGACGGGCTTGCCGAAGAAATCGGCGGTGAGGCAAGCGATGAAGAGCTTGCGATCGACGTACCCACGCTTTGGAAGGCGTTGATGGACGCCGAGCAGGAGCTAACGACAGAGGGCGCCGCCACTCTCGACAGCGTGTACAACCGGACGACAAACAGACATGCCGTAGCCATTCGCCTCGATGCCGGCGATTTTGAATTTTCTCGAGAGGACAAGGTTGCTGTTGAGCGCCTGGACCGAAAGGGCAACTGGCGCCGCATCGGCCGGCTCGATCTTGATCGGTCCAAGCCTGATTACGCCGTGATACTTGCAGACGAGGCGTCGTCATTTCACGATGGAAGATTGGTTGAGGACGGCCAGCGGCTTCGCTTTCTAAGTCACTTCGAGGTTCAAAGTTACAAGCGAAGATCGAGCGCAGTAGAGCGGGTGCTCGAGGGCCTCGCGCGAGCGCCGAACCTTGTGTCTGTTTTCGACACCCGTACAGGCATACTACCAACGGAGACGTCGGTCGACATTTCTGACGAAGACCTCAACCTCTATGGATTTAACGACGACCAGCTCGCAGCCTTTCGAAAAGTCGTCTCGATGCGTCCGATTGGGTTGCTCCAGGGGCCACCCGGAACCGGGAAAACAAGGTTCATTGCGGCGCTTACCCATTTTGCGCTGACAAGAGGCCTTGCGCAGAATGTTCTCTTGTCAAGTCAGTCTCACGAGGCTGTAAACACTGCAGCAGAGGCGGTCCTGAAGCTTTTCAGGAGTACCGGAGTTCAGCCCGACTTGCTTCGGATCGGCATGAGCGACGGCCAAGTTTCGGAACCTCTTCGACCTTATCACACCACACATGTCGAGCAAGGATACAAGGATCGCTTCAGCGCGATGTTCGCTGAGCGGATGGGAATAGCGGGTGCGTCGCTTGGGCTGCCACGAGAGCTCGTCGCGGAGGTGATCGTGCTTGAGAGCCAGATACATCCCCTAATCCAGGGTCTCGCGGACATTCTCGACAATGATGAGGGAGATACTCAACGTATCAATAGCTTGATTGAGACATTGCGGCAGCAGCTCCTCGCGCTCGACCTTGAGATCGAATTTCCTAGCAGCAACGGAACAGGGCTGGAGTGGCGAAATCTTACAGGCCGACTTGCTTTGGCGCTCTCGCGGCGGGCCACGAAGCTTCATGGCGTCGGCCCGGACAAGGTGGAAAATCTCCGAACCGTGGCGGGCATTGCGAGAGATTTCATCGGAAGTGTATCCCGCGTAAATCGCAGCTTCGATACCTTCCTAGCTGGAACCCGTCAGATTGTGGCCGGCACCTGTGTTGGCCTTGGACGAAGCTCATTAGGTCTCACCACTACGCCCTTCGATTTAGTCATCGTAGATGAAGCGGCGCGCTGTACCGCGGGCGAACTGCTTGTCCCGCTGCAGGCGGCACGGTGGGCAGTTCTTGTCGGGGATCAAGCTCAACTCGAACCCCAGCACGATGTAGACGTCGTTACCATGGTCTCGAACCGCACGGCGATCCAGAGGGCCGAGATTAAGCGAAGCGACTTCGAGCGCGTGTTCAATTCGGCCTATGGAAGAGCTGCCGGTGCCAAGCTTCAGATGCAGTACCGCATGCTGCCGCCCATCGGTCAGCTAGTATCCGAGACGTTTTATGGAGACCTCAAACTCTCTGCAGGCCGAACGGCGCCGGAAATCCCACCCGACGTGCTGCCGCGCACCCTGGCTTCCCCATTGACATGGATTTCAACAGACGCTCTCGGGAACCACGGTTTCGAGAAGTCGGCGGCTAGCAGCAAACAGAACCGGGCAGAGGCTGATGCGATCGTTGCCTCAGTCGAAGATTGGCTGAACCATGAATCCTTCCGGGAGTGGCTTACGACGCAGACTACTTATCCAATCGGTATCGGCATCATCTGCATGTATGCTGCACAGCGCGACCTTGTCGAAGCCAAGCTTAGACAGTCCTTGGCCGCTCAGTTCCTAGACCGCCAGATCAGAGTTGGTACGGTCGACAGCTACCAGGGCAAGGAAAACCCGATCGTGGTCGTATCGCTGGTTCGAAATAATCTTGACGGCCGCGAGAACGCAGCCGGTCGAAGGACTATTCGAGATGGCTTCCTCAAGATCCCGAACCGGGTAAACGTCGCGGCAAGCCGAGCTATGGATAGGCTGGTTTTCGTCGGAGCGTATCGAAATTGGCATGCCGAGGGACCAATGGGGCGTCTTGTCGCAAGCTTTGCTGACCAGCTTAGCGCTGGGGAGGCGCGAACGCTTGATGCGGAAGAAATCATTGAAATGTCCAAGAGGCCAGCCGAAGTCTCGCAGCGAGCACCAGAGCAAAAGCCGAAAGCTGGTAGGAGGATGAACTGATGAGCTCAGAAAAGCGATCGACGTTGACGCTACCTCCACGTGATCAGAGAGTTCCAGAACCAGCAACGTCCGAAATACGCGTCGAGATTGGGACCATCGACGTTTTGCTTCCATGCCGCACTTTTGACATCGCATACAAGGTCGCCGAGCTTGGGGTTGTTAGCCCCACTCTCGAGTTCTTGCTAAGACTGGTGAAAGTCGTGCCGGGCCTCGAAGAGGCAGAGATCGCGCAGTTCTTTGGTTTCAGTCTGAACGATTTGAGCTACGTGCTAAATGAGGCGACTGAACCTGGTTACGTTGAGCGACGTAATGGACGCGTGTGGTTGAGACCGTCAGGAGAAGAGCTGTTTCGCGGGGACAGCGATGAACCGAAAATATTCTCCGTACAGGAGCGCCGTCGGGTTGTCGGGTTCGATCTTATGTCCGTCGCACCTCAGACGCAACGTAAGCTGGACAATGTCGAAATGGCGCTGCCCGAATTAGCACTCCGAGATGGTGCCGGCCGCGCCGGCGAAAAGGTCCGCGACAGGTTCAGGCTATTCTTCCGTCAGATAACTGAAAGATCTGACAGATCCCGCAGCGACGAAGTTGACTTATATTCGATCGATCGAATCACTCCCCATGCGCGATTTCGAATGCCTGTGCGGATTCGGCTACATTCCACCCTTGAAGATCCAAACTCAGCGGATATTGATCTCTCGTCCTGGCGAGACGCTCATGAAGTTGCTGATCGCAGAGAGGTAGAAAGCGCAGCCGCAATTTTCGCCAAGACATGCGAAACCACAACTGCGGCCTCTGAGGCGCCGTCGGCCTACGATCTTCTTGTCGAATTCGCACCGGATTTCCTCAGGGAGTACACGACACGTAATGGCCTATCGGTGCGTCGATATTGGCGAGAGGCGGCAACGCGTGCCGGCGAAGCTCGCGTCGACCGCAAGACGATTCCGATCGTTGGTGCACTTCATCTCCGGGAGAATGCAGAACGTTTGCTCGCTATGCTCGACTACGGCATGCGAGAGAATCCTTCCGATCAGAAACAAATTGTGGTGGTTGCGCCGCAGGTCGAGCATTGGGGCGCAACGTTGGAAAACCGCGAACTGCTCGAGGTTTTGAAGACAAGGCTTAAGGACGCCGGCGGTGACGAACCGCGTTCCGTATGCATGGCAGCAGGAAGGCCACCGTATTACATTCGACGGACCTTCGACGAGCTGGCATGTGCCGACAATCCACCCTATCCGAGGGCCGTTGAGATACTACTCATTCCTGGGACGATGTGTGCGGTGGTAGTACATTCGCCCATAGGTGACGCGGCAGGATATCCTGTTCCGCTCGGGTTTGGGTCGTTCGATCAGAAGGTCGTTCAGGTGGTGACCGACCATGTTGAGGAACGCGAATTGAAATATGCTAGGCAGGATGCAACTTAGAAAGAGAGTGAACCGACGCGGCCCACCTTGGTCGGAGCCGCGGAATGCGTCCCCCGCAGCGCTATGGCTTGCAGTCGGCTGCGGTATGCATGGTCCTGAAGAGACATAGCGAACGCCAGCGTGGCGAACCTGTGTACCGAAATCTCGTCCCTTAGCTCGTCATTCGGAAAGGATGGCTGGAGGTGACCGGTGAAGCTTCATCGGCGAACGTAGCCCATCACCTCATTTCTTCAACTTGCGCAGACAACGCACAGCCGTAGTCAAGCGGGCGTCTATACCGATTGGTTAGCCTTGAGTGGTGCCACTCCCACACCGTAAGTGACTGAAAACGCTACCTTAAAACGTTATCGGTAACAAAGTTGGTATTAAAAGCGCTCTATCCTGCTGAGCTACGGGACCACTTCAAGCGACATCCATACAAAAGCCGTCCGGTTTAGCCAAGCCTTTTCCGCATGGTCATTCCGCGAGCCGCTGCTCGGCGAGCCGCACCCAGTAGGAAATGCCGTAGGAGATCGCTTCGTCGTCGAAATCGTAATGCGGGTTGTGAAGCGGCGCCGTGTCGCCATTGCCGATGAAGATGAAGGCGCCGGGACGCCGTTTCAGCATGAAGGCGAAGTCTTCGCCGGCCATGGTCGGATCGACATTCGCATCGACGTTGGCAGCGCCGGCTACCTCGGCCGCGACGCCGATCGCGTGCTCGGTCTCCCGATCGTGGTTGACGGTGACCGGGCATTTGCGTTCGTAGTCGATCGCCGCTTCCGCGCCATGGGCACTGACGATGCCCTCGACGATCTGGCGGATGCGGGTTTCGGCAAGATCGCGGGTTTCCTCGCTCAGCGTTCTCACCGTGCCCCAGAGCGTCGCCTGATCCGGAATGATGTTGTGCGTCGTGCCGGCGTCGAAGCGGGTCACCGAGATGACGACGGAGCGGAGGGGGTCGGCATTGCGGGCGGCGATCGCCTGCAGGCTGCCGACAAGCTGCGAACCGATGAAGATCGGGTCGACCGTCTTGTGCGGCTGGGCCGCATGGCCGCCGCGGCCCCGGATGGTGATGGTGAAGCGGTCGGGTGCCGCCATGATGCCGCCCTTGCGGATCGCGAACCGGCCGACGGGGATGCCCGGCATGTTGTGCATGCCGTAGACCTCTTCAATGCCGAAGCGCTCCATCATGCCGTCCTCGATCATCGCGAGCGCGCCGGCGCCGCCCTCCTCGGCGGGCTGGAAGATCAGCACGACGGTGCCGTTGAAATTGCGTGTCTCGGCGAGGTATTTCGCCGCACCCAGGAGCATCGACGTGTGCCCGTCATGGCCGCAGGCATGCATCTTGCCGGGCGTCCTGGAAGCCCAGGGCCTTCCCGTGAGCTCGGTGAGAGGCAGGGCGTCCATGTCGGCGCGCAGCCCGATCGTGCGGGTGCCGGGGCCTTTGCCGCGGACGATGCCGACGACGCCGGTGCGGCCGATGCCGGTCACCACCTCGTCGACTCCGAATTCTCTCAGCTTCTGCGCCACGAAGGAGGCGGTATTCTCGACCTCGTAAAGAATTTCAGGATTTTCATGGAGATGACGTCGCCACTCGCTGACTTCGCCCTGAAGTTCGGCGGCCCGGTTCAAAATCGGCATAATGTCCCCTGTTTTCGTTACTCACGCGGTTATGACTCGTCCTCCCCGGTGGATAGTGCCCGTCATGATTGACGGAAGCAATCTTCTTTGCCATTGCTTGGCCATATAGGCCGCATATGCGCCGCACTCGTTAAGCTTCACCAACGAGGAATGATCTTGTCGATTTCCTGTATCCGATCCGCGTCCGCCAACCGGCTGATCTGCGCCTTCGCGGCGCTTGGCCTTCTCGCGTCTGCCGGAAGTGCCGCCGCCAATCCGAAGATGGTGATCGACGTCAAGACAGGCAGAGTGCTCTTCCATCAGGATGCTTTCCTCAAATGGTATGCGGCATCGCTCACCAAGTTGATGACCGCCTATGTGACGTTCAGCGCGCTGAAGAGTGGCAAGATAACCCTCAGCACGCCGGTGGTGATGAGCAAGAAGGCGACGGAACAGCCCGCCAGCAAGATGTATTTCAAGCCGGGCACCCGGCTCAGCATGGACAGTGCGCTGAAGATCATGCTGGTGAAATCGGCCAACGACATGGCGGTCGCGGTCGCCGAGACGGTGGGTGGTTCTCAGGACCAGTTCGTGGCGATGATGAATGCCCAGGCACAGGCGCTCGGCATGACCTCGACGCGCTACATCAATCCGCATGGGCTGCCGGGCAAGGGACAATATTCGACCGCACGCGACCTGGCATTGCTGACGCTGCGCCTGAAGCAGGATTTCCCGGAATACCAGAGCTATTTCTCGCTGGAAGGCATCGATACCGGCAAGAAGCAATATCCGAACTTCAATACGCTGATCGGCCGTTTCGATGGCGCCGATGGCATGAAGACGGGCTTCATCTGCGCCTCCGGCTTCAATCAGATCGGTTCCGCGACGCGCGACGGGCGCTCGGTGATTTCCGTCGTGCTCGGGTCCGACAGTCTTGCCGGCCGCGCCGACGATACGGCCAACCTGCTGCAGCAGGGGCTCACGTCCCCGTCGAATGGCGGTGTCGCGCTGACCGCGCTTGCGCCCTATGGCGATACGGCCGCCGTCAACGATGTCAGCGGCGAGATCTGCAATCCGAAAGCGGCGAAGGTACGCAGCGAGGGCCGCGACGATGCCGGCCGTACCGTGGTGCATTCGCCCTATATCCACGAGATGACCCGGCCGCCGGTCTATAGTTTCGCCGGCCTCATGCTGGGCGGCGAAGACGAGCCGCCACCGGCGAAAGGCAAGTCCGCGAAGATCGCCAATGTGCCGATCCCGAAGCCGCGCCCGACGTTTTGAATTGGATTAGCCGATGTCCTCTGCCCGCGACCGGATTCCGGTCTCCATCCTCACCGGCTTTCTCGGTGCGGGAAAATCGACTCTCCTGAACCGTATCCTCAAGGACCCGGGCACCAGCGACACGGCCGTGATCATCAACGAATTCGGCGAAGTGGGCATCGACAATTTCCTCGTCGAGGCCTCGGGCGACGCGCTGGTGGAACTCTCCAACGGCTGCCTCTGCTGCACCGTCCGCGGCGAACTGGTCGATTCGCTCGCCTATATGATGGACGGTATCCAGACCGGCCGCCTGAAGCCGATCCGCCGCGTGGTGATCGAAACGACGGGCCTTGCCGATCCGGCGCCGGTCATGCAGTCGGTCATGGGCAATCCGGTAATCGCCCAGAATTTCGAACTCGACGGCGTCATCACGGTGGTGGATGCGGTTAACGGGCTTTCGACGCTCGACCGCCATCAGGAAGCGGTGAAGCAGGCGGCGGTGGCGGACCGGCTCGTCATCACCAAGCTTTCGATGGCGGATGCGGAAAAGGTGGCAGTGCTCAAGTCCCGGCTTGCGGAACTCAATCCCCGGGCTCCAGTAGCCGATGGCGACAGCGCGGAATCCGGCACGGCATCGATCCTGGAAAACGGGCTCTACGATCCGGCGACCAAGATCGCCGACGTGGACCGCTGGCTGCGGGACGAACTCGCGAACGACCACCATGCGCATGGTCACGATCATCACCACGATCATCAACATGATCATGAACACGAACATCACGGGCATGGCCATCACCATCATCATCACGACGTGAACCGCCACGGCGAGGACATCCGTTCCTTCTCGATCATCCATGACCAGCCGATCGATCCGATGGCGGTCGAGATGTTCATCGACCTGCTCCGCTCGGCGCATGGCGAGAAGCTGCTGCGGATGAAAGCCATCGTGGCGCTGTCGGACAATCCGGAACGGCCGCTGGTGCTGCATGGCGTCCAGACCGTCTTCCATCCGCCTGAGCGCCTGCCGAAATGGCCGGAGGGTTCGGATCGGCGCACGCGCATGGTGCTGATTACCCAGGGCCTGCCGGAAGCTTTCGTCTCGGACCTCTTCGCCGCCTTCACCGGCCAGCCGCGCATCGACCGGCCGGACCGTGCGGCGCTGGAGGACAATCCGCTCGCCGTTCCTGGGTTGAAGATCTAAGCGGCTCAGCCCTTCCTAATCAGAAACCGGTGGCCCGCCTCGGTCTTTTCCGACAGCACGAGCGTGTGGCCTTCCTCGTTGCAGAAATGCGGGATGTCGATGCCGGCAAGAGGATCGGTGGTTTCGATCAGCAGTTCCGCGCCGCTTTGCAAGGATTTCAGCCTGCGGCGTGTCTTCAGCACGGGCAACGGGCATTTCAGGCCTCTCAGATCGTAGAGGCCGTCCATCGCCGATATCATTCCGTGCTCCAGAACTTCCAGAACGGCTTCTTCTTCACTTCCGTGACCTGCGCCTCCGGTGCGGCGTAGGCGAGCGGGTTTTGCACCGGGACCGGAACCGTCGTCGTCTTGCCCTCAGCCGTGGTGATGGTGGGCGCGGCGGTTTCGGGCGTGCTGGCGGCGGACGGCGCGTCCTGATTCATGCGTTCGGCGGCGGATGTGGCGCGTGGCGAAGGGGCGGCGGAGGCGAGCACGGTCGTGGCTGCCTTCGGCTGCGAGGCCGCCATGCGCTTTTCCATCATATCCTTGAATTCGGTTTCGCTCATCAGCTTGCCGGCTTCGAGCGAGGTACCGGTCGGTGCGTAGGCGAGATCGCGGCCCTTGCGCTTCTTCGCGACGACTGCCTTGCGCTCGGCCTCGGTCGGTTCGTACCAGACCTTGCCTTCGTACTTTCCGACCGCCTCCTGGTAGGCGACGTCATAGGTCTTCTCGTAGGAGGTCAGCGCGGCGGCGAGCGCCGGGGGCGTCGACATGGGCGGGCAGGCAGAAGCGGCGTTGAACGCGCCGTTGCCCGTGAGCTGCTGGTTGAAGACGTATTTCTTCTCGCAGACATTGACGTCCGGCGGCCGCTTGGTGACTTCGAAATTGTCGTAGCCGACCTTCAGCATCTTCCAGAAATCATAGTTCGGATTGTCGCGGTGGCGCACCATGTTCTCCGCTGTCATGCGGAAGGGGAGCGCCTGGAGCTGGATGGCGGTCTGGCCGCCCTTGAAGGCGTCGCGGGCGAAGGCGTAGATCTCCAGGACCTGTTCGTCGGTCATGGAATAGCAGCCGGACGACGAACAGGCGCCGTGGATCATCAGGTTGGAACCGGAGCGTCCGTTCGCCTGGTCGTAGCGGTTCGGAAAGCCGGTGTTGATGGCGAGGTAATATTTGGAGTAGGGGTTCAGGTGCGCCGGCGTCAGGCCGTAGAAGCCTTCGGGCGCCTGGCGGTCGCCTTCCTTGACCTTCGGTCCGAGCTTGCCGGACCAGGCACAGATGTCGTAGCTCTTGATGACTTCGAAGCGGTTGTCGGCTTTCGCCTTCCAGACCTCCAGCTTGCCCTCTTCCTTGAGGATGCGGATCATGATCGGCGAATTGCGCGGCATGTTCTTGGCCTGCATATCCGCGAGAATCTTCGAGGGCAGGGGCTGTTCGACCTTGTTCTTGACGGACTTCAGATCGACGCCGGCCGAATCCAGCGTGTCATTGCAGCCCGTCAGGGCGGTCGCGACAAGAAGGGCAAGTGCGATGTGTTTCAGGCGCATCGAGACGGACCACATGGATATTTCGAATAGCGACCGGGATACGGTACAGGCTTCGATCAATAAAGCGGTAAGCTTTACATCTTCTTAACCGCTTCTATTCACCTGTCCAGCAAAACCACCCCGGCTCCACTGTTATCAGCAATGTGGCCAAATTTGGCTGCTTCGGCGGCAAATGTCGATAGGGTCAGAGGTTGCGGCCGATATCGAGGAACTTCTGGCGGCGTGCGGTCCTGAGTTCCTCGCCCGAAAGCCTGCCGAGCTCCTCGAGCGCCGAGGCGATGACCTTGCCGGTCGCGGCGATCACGGTTTCGGGTTCGCGGTGCGCGCCGCCGAGCGGTTCCGGGATGATGTCGTCGACGATGCCGAGGGCCTTCAGGTCGTCTGCGGTGATCTTCATGTTCGTGGCGGCCTCACGGGCGCGGGTCGAATCGCGCCAGAGGATGGAAGCGGCACCTTCCGGGGAGATGACCGAATAGATCGCATGTTCGAGCATGTAGACGCGGTTGCCGGTGGCGATCGCGATCGCCCCGCCCGAGCCGCCTTCGCCGATGACGACCGAGACCATGGGAACCTTCAACCCCAGGCACATTTCCGTGGACCGGGCGATCGCTTCCGCCTGGCCGCGTTCTTCCGCGCCGACGCCGGGATAGGCGCCGGCCGTGTCGATGAGCGTGATCACCGGCAGACCGAAACGGTCGGCCATTTCCATGACGCGGATCGCCTTGCGATAGCCTTCCGGACGCGGGCTGCCGAAATTGTGCTTGAGGCGCGTCTTGGTGTCGTGGCCCTTCTCCTGGCCGATGACGGCGACGGGCTGGCCGTTGAAGCGGGCAAGCCCCGCCTGGATCGCGGCGTCCTCGCCGAAATTGCGGTCGCCCGCAAGCGGCGTGAAATCGGTGAAGAGCTCGGCGGCATAGTTGACGAAATGCGGACGCTGCGGGTGGCGTGCGACCTGCGTCTTCTCCCAGGCGCCGAGCTTGGCGTAGATTTCCTTGATCGCTTCCTTGACCCTGGCTTCGAGCCTGCCGATTTCCTCGGACGTATCGATGCTCTCGTCTTCCGAGGCGAGCTTTTTCAGCTCGTGAATCTTGCCCTCGAGGTCCGAGATCGGCTTTTCGAAATCGAGATAGGTCTGCATGAGCTCCGGTTTCCGGTTGCTTTTGGCTCAGGAACGCGGAGTTCCTTTTTTGCGGTCGGGCCTCTAATCTCGGTTTTTGGCCTGTTTTGCAAGAGGGTGATGCGTTTGCACAAGCTCACGCAGCCGTTCTTCCAGAACATGCGTATAGATTTGCGTCGTGGAAATGTCCGAATGGCCAAGCAGTTCCTGTACCACGCGAAGATCCGCGCCGTTCTGCAGGAGATGGCTTGCGAAGGCGTGGCGCATCACATGCGGAGAGATTGCGGCGGTCCTCAGTCCGGCGCGCGCGGCAAGGCCTTTCAGGTCGCGCGCAAAGACCTGCCGGGGAAGGTGGCCTTCCTTGCCGGCCGATGGAAAGAGCCAGGGGCTGTCGCCGCTCTTGCCTTCCTTTCCCGCGAGCGCGGCCTTCCGCGCTTCGCCATAGGATTTCATCGCGGCGATCGCCGAGCGGGAAAGCGGCACCAGCCGTTCCTTGCTGCCCTTGCCGCGGATCATCAGGAAGCGGCCCTCCTGGTCGAGAACCTTGACCGGCAGCGACACGAGCTCGCTGACGCGCATGCCGGTGGCATAGAGAAGTTCGAGCAGCGCCAGCATCCGAAGTCGCCCGGGCTGGTCCGGTCCGGGTTCGGCCGCTTCCGTCGCGGCGAGCGCCAGAAGCCGGGTCACGTCGTCTTCGCTCATGGTCTTCGGCAGCGCCCGGCCCTTCTTCGGCGCGTCGAGAATGGCGGTCGGATCGTCGCCGCGCAGTCCTTCCGCATAGAGGAACTTGTAGAACTGGCGCATGGCCGAAAGCCGGCGTGCCTGGGACGATGCGGCAAAGCCCCGCCTGCCCAGTTGGTTGAGATAGGCCGACAGATCGGCGCTTTCGGCAAAGAGCGGCGATTTTCCCTTGCGCGCGAGGAACGAATGCAGGTCTTCGAGGTCACGCTCGTAGGACGTAAGTGTATTGCCGGCCGCACCCCGTTCGGCGCTCATCATTTCGAGGAAGGTTTCGATATGGGCGCGGGAAAGGTCGGCCATCTTTCCACCTGACGTTATCGCTGCGGTACCGGGTTCAGCCGTTCGGAGGGAACGCGCACCGTCACGTCGCGTTCGCGCGGCTCCACCAGCACGACGAGCGCCACCATGCTTCCGTATACGATGCCGGCGATCACGGCCAGTACGAAGAGAAAACGGAAAAGCGTGGGCATCGAGGGGGACCCTGAACTCCGGACGTTGCGACGCAATATATCGATAAAGGTTTACATAACGGCAAGAACAAACAATTCGCTGCGGTCTTTAAAGAGTTGCGACGGCTTGACGCTGCCTGAGCATTTGTCGATACCGTTTTTCGAAACGGATCTGGATGATGACAGAAGCTGCAACCTCCACCGCCCCGACACTCAGCGACAAGGCACGTGCCGTGCTCGGCAAGCGCAACCTGATTTTCGTCGGCCTGATGGGTGCCGGCAAATCGGTGATCGGCCGTCTGGTGGCGCAGAACCTGTCGATCCCTTTCGTCGATACGGATGCGGAAATCGAAAAAGTGTCCCGCATGACCATCAGCGAGCTTTTTTCGACTTACGGCGAGGCCGAGTTCCGGGCGCTCGAAACCCGCGTCGTCGAGCGGTTGCTGAAGAGCGGGCCGCGCGTCGTCTCGACCGGTGGCGGTGCCTTCATCAACGACAATACCCGCAAGCAGATCAAGCTTGGCGGCATTTCCATCTGGCTGAAGGCGGATCTGGATGTCTTGTGGGAGCGGGTGAGCAAACGTGACAACAGGCCGTTGCTCAAGACGGAGAATCCAAGGCAGACGCTCGAAAACCTGATGATCCAGCGTTATCCGATCTATGCGGAGGCGGACCTGACGGTACTGTCAGAAAATGTCCGCAAGGACGTGATGGTCAACGAGGTCCTGGCCGCAGTCATCGCCATGGCCGGCCGTTCCAGCGAAGGTGAATTGCCCAGCGAAGGTGAATTGCAATGAATGTGTCCTCCCGGTCTCCCGAACGTCCCCTGGAACGTCTCGTGCACGTGCCGCTCGGCGAGCGTGCCTACGACATCCTGATCGGCCCGGGGCTGATCACGCGGGCGGGCGGCGAGATCACCGCACGGCTGAAGGGCCGCAAGGCCGCGATCGTCACCGACGAGCACGTGGCGCCGCTCTATCTGGAAGCGCTGATGGACAGCCTGCAGACCGACGGCATCGAGGCCGTTTCGCTGACACTGCCGGCTGGCGAGAAGACCAAGAGCCTCGAACATCTGGCGACCGTCACCGACATGGTGCTGTCGGCCCGGATCGAGCGCAGCGATGCGGTGATCGCGCTCGGCGGCGGGGTGATCGGCGATCTCGCCGGTTTCGCGGCCGGCATCGTCCGGCGGGGCGTGCGCTTTGTGCAGATCCCGACCACGCTCCTGGCTCAGGTCGATTCCTCCGTCGGCGGCAAGACCGGCATCAACACACATCACGGCAAGAACCTGCTCGGCGTCTTCCATCAGCCGGATCTCGTGCTGGCCGACACGGCGGTGCTCGATTCGCTGACCGAACGGGAATTCCGTGCCGGTTATGCGGAAGTCGCGAAATACGGATTGATCGACAAGCCGGATTTCTTCACCTGGCTGGAGAAGCACTGGAAACAGGTCTTCGAAGGTGGTCCGGAACGGATCGAGGCGATTGCGGTCAGCTGCCAGGCGAAGGCGGATGTCGTCGTCGAGGACGAGCGCGAAACCGGCCGCCGGGCGCTGCTCAATCTCGGCCATACCTTTGGCCATGCGCTGGAAGCCGCCACCGAATACGACAGCCGCCGCCTCGTGCATGGCGAGGGCGTGGCGATCGGCATGGTGCTGGCGTACCAGTTTTCCGCGCGCATGAACCTTGCAAGCCCCGACGACGCGCAGCGGGTCGCGGCTCATCTCAAGGCCGTCGGCCTGCCGACGTCGATGAGCGATATTCCCGGCAAGCTGCCGCCGACCGAAAGGCTGCTGGACGCGATCGCGCAGGACAAAAAGGTCAAGAGCGGCAAGCTCACCTTCATTCTCACCAGCGGCATCGGTCAGTCCTTCGTTGCAAATGACGTGCCGTCGTCCGAGGTTTTGAGCTTCCTGGAGGAAAAACGGCCGAAATGACATCGAAGGGAGGTCTGCTGTCTCGTGCCGTCAACGCGGTGATCCGCGGCCTTCTGCGCTCGTCCGGCGTCTGCCTGTCGCAGGAGACGCTCGCCTTGTCCAGCCATGACGACCTGCATGCTGCACTCGACGCGCTCCACCGCGAAGGCAATTTCGACCGGGAGGACCGCGATCGCCTGAGCGGCCTCTTCGAGCTTGAGGAGCTCGAGGTTTCCGACGTCATGAAGCACCGCACGGTGATGCGGGCGGTCAATGCCGACGACCCGCCGGACGTGGCGGTCCGCACCGTGCTCGAAAGTCCCTACACGCGCATGCCGGTCTGGCGGAACTCGACCGAGAACATCATCGGTGTCGTGCATGCGAAAGACCTGCTGCGCGCGCTCGCCGAGCCGAATGCGCAACCGGAAAGCATCGATATCGTCAAGATCGCCCAGAAGCCGTGGTTCGTGCCGGACAGTACCAGCCTCAAGGACCAGCTGAGTGCCTTCCTGCGGCGCAAGGTGCATTTCGCCGTCGTGGTCGACGAATACGGCGAGGTGCAGGGCATCGTGACGCTCGAAGATATTCTCGAAGAGATCGTCGGCGACATCGCCGACGAGCACGATATCGAGATCCAGGGCGTGCGGCCTGAAGCGGATGGCTCGATCGTGGTGGACGGTTCCGTGCCGATCCGCGACCTGAACCGCGCGCTCGACTGGGACCTGCCGGATGCCGAGGCGACGACGATCGCCGGTTTGGTCATCCACGAATCGAAGCTCATCCCGGAAGAACGGCAGGCTTTCACCTTCCACGGCAAGCGCTTCATCGTCCTGAAACGCGAGAAGAACCGCATCACCCGGCTGAGAATCCGGCCGGCGGACGATGCGGCGCTGCCGGCGGAGTAGTCTTTCGTTCCACCGAACCTCGAAGCTACCGGTTTTCGGCGTGATATGGCGACGGTCGCGGGCGCCGGAAATTATCCGCGACGTCCACGCTGTTTTTCGCGACGAAACCTCTTATTCGAGGTTCCGCATTTCGGTATCCATCCAGCCACAAAATTGCCGGACTACTCTCGACTCCGAGCGGCGCCGGTAACGATAGGTTCCGGTCTCGATCGGCTCATATCCGGGCAGGACCACCAAAGCGCCGGAACGTATTTCCCTGTCCGTGAGGATAGTCGGCGCCAGCACCATCCCAAGACCGGCAACACAGGCATGAAGAGCCGCATCGTCCGTATCGAATTCATGGCAGAAGGAAAGGCCTGTCGGCGAAACGGCGAACGTCTTGCACCAGAGCTGCCAGTCCCAGTTTCCTGCACAGCATTGAAGAGCAGGTATGTCCGGAACGGCAAGCTCCCCACCAATGGCATCTCTTCTTGCCAGAAGGCTCGGAGAAATAACCGGGCGACGCAGGTCGCGGGCAAGGAGTTCCCATCCCTCGGCCGCTTGTCCTGTCCGGAAATAACGGATGCTGACATCGGAGTCGGGGACGGCCGAAAATCCTCGTGCAGAACTGGTTTCTACGCGAACCCGGGCTTTGGGGCAGAGCGCGCGAAAACGATCCAGTGACGGGATGAGCCAGCGCAGCGCAAGCGACGTCGTCGCGTGAACGCTGATTTCGGTTTCGTCGCGATAGAGCGCATCGGCCGAGCGCTCGATGAGTCCGATCGCCGGCGCGACCTCCTGATAGAACCGCTGTCCCACGTCCGTCAGGGAAACGGCGTTGTTTCCCCGTAGGAAGAAACTTACTCCAAGCTCGTCTTCAAGCTTCTTGATCTGATGACTTACCGCGCCGGAGGTGACGCCGAGTTCAGCGCCGGCGGCCGTCAGGCTGCCTGTGCGCGCCACGATGGTGAACACCCGAACGGCGTTGAGAGAGACGCGATGCCTTTCCTGCATGAATTTTTCTCAAGCTCCCATCAAATTCCTCGTTTGAGCATCATGCGAAAATCGCGCACAAGCGAAAGCCAAAACCCCCTCAGGGACATGCGATGCGCCCAAGCCGACGTTACACCATCACCAAGCCATAACATGGGTGGCGGTCGGGGCAGCGTTATTTTCTTTTTTCTCCATATCCGGAAAGTTCGCTGACGGGGACGCAATTCTTTTCTCGTCAGAGACAAAATTACTCCTGCCCAAAGGTCTTTAATGATCCCCCTTCCACGTCGCTGCCGCGACTTGATCACGCGGTCCGCACCGATCGCCGGAATGTCCTTCCGCTCGCCCATGGTCTGTGCCGTGGCCGCCCTGTCGCTGACGCAGCTCATCGGCTGGGGCGCCACGTTCTGGCTGCCCGCAGTCACCGGACCTGCCATGGCCGCCGATCTCGGCATGACCCTGCCCATGGTCATGGCGGGACCGACCGTCATGCTCGTGGTCATGGCCATGGCGTCCTTGCCGCTCGGCACCATCTTCGAGCGCCATGGCGCCCGCCCGGTCATGGTTTTGGGGTCACCGGTGGGTGCCGCTGGCCTGCTGGTCATGGGCCTGGCCGATGGTCGGGTGTCCTATGCCCTGTCGTGGATCATTCTCGGGCTTGCCGGCGCCTGCATGTTGACGACACCGGCGCAGATCGCGGTGACCGAGATCGCCGGCGAGAAAGCGCGCCAGGCGCTCGGCGTGCTGATCCTGGCCGGTGGGCTGACATCGACCATCGTCTGGCCGATGACGGGGCTTTTGCAGGCTCAATGGGGCTGGCGCACGACGACGCTCATCTATGCCGCCCTTATGCTCATTGTTTGCACGCCGCTGCACTGGACCGCGCTTGCCCGCCGGCCAAGGGGAAGACCTGGAGAAAAATCCGCCGCGAAGGCGGCGGCGGAGCCAGCTCCCATCGACCGGCCACGCTTCGCCCTGCTGGCCGTGAGCTTCGCCGCCAACGGCTTCTTCACCTGGGGCTTTGCGCTTACCATTATCGTCCTGTTCGAGGCTGCGGGCCTCGATCACGCCGGTGCGCTGACGGCTGCGGCCTTCATCGGGATTGCCCAATGGGCGGGGCGCATGGTCGATTTTCTCGGCGGCCGGCGCTGTTCGGGCTTCGTCACCGGCCTTGCCGCCTCGGCCCTGTTCCCGCTGAGCTTCATCGTTCTTCTGTTGACCAGCAGCTTCGTCGGCGCCGTGCTTTTCGCCATGCTCTACGGCATTGCCAGCGGCGTCACCGCCGTCACCCGCGCCACGCTGCCGCTGCAGATTTTCCCCGACAGCGCCTATGCCCGCGCATCGGCGCAGCTGGCCGTGCCGCTCAACCTCTCATTTGCCGCCGCACCACCGGTCTTCGCCGCCATCATGACGTCCGCCGGTCCGCATGCCGCCCTGTGGCTGGCCTTTGCGATCTCGATCTTTGCCTTCTGCACGCTTTTCAGCCTTTTGCTGCTGCACCGCCGAGTGAAGCAGGCATCGCAACAGAACTGAACCCCGTTTTTCGTCATTAGTGGGGTTTTGGGCCTTGGCCTCCCACCCCGTCATCCCCATCTAAACACCGCTACCAGCGTGTCGGTTCGCCGGGTGCGGCAGCCTCCACGGCGAGGGCGTGCAGGCCTGCGTCGAGTTCGGATTTAAGCAAAGCATTCACCGTCCGATGCCGGTCGACCCGGCTCATTCCGGAAAATTTGCTTGAGACGATGCGGACCCGCATATGGGTTTCGCCCGTTCCGGTGATGTTTGGCTGATGACCGGCGTGCTGATGGCTTTCGTCGATGACGATCAGCCGTTCGGGTTCGAGGTTTTCGGCGAGCGTGGCTTCGATCCGGGCTCTGACGGACATTTTCGGCTCCGTTGCGACGCAAAAAGGGGCGTCCCACAAACCAGTAACAAAGCGCTTTGTCAATTCTTGCCGTGCCCTGCCGGTCATCCCATAATGAGGGCCTTATGAAGCTAGATTCCAAATATTTCGATCGTATCCGGACGCGCCGGAACCGGGAGCAGGAAACCGTCGCTCAGGCGCCGACCTGCCAATGGGACGGGTGCGACAAGCCCGGCGCCCACCGCGCTCCCGTGGGCCGCAATGCGGAAGGCCAATTCTTTCTCTTCTGTTTCGAGCACGTGAAGGAATACAACAAGGGCTACAATTATTTCTCCGGCCTCTCGGACGGCGAGATCGCCCGTTATCAGAAGGAAGCCATTACAGGCCACCGTCCGACCTGGACGCTCGGCGTCAACAAGGCCGCGAAGCACGCGCCGCTCCATTCGACCGTTCGCTCGGGTGGCGCCACCGCCCAGCGCTTCAAGGACCCGTTCGGCTTCGTGTCGCAGGCTCGTCCGAGTGGCGGACGGTTCCAGACCCAGGAACGCAAGCTGAAGACGCTGGAGGCCAAGGCCTTCGATACGATGGGGCTGACGGCAAGTGCGACTGCGACCGAGATCAAGAGCCGCTACAAGGAACTGGTCAAGAAGCACCACCCGGATGCGAATGGCGGAGACCGGGGTTCGGAGGAACGTTTTCGCGCCGTGATTCAAGCATATCAGTTGTTGAAGCAGGCGGGTTTCTGCTAAGCCGTAAAAATTATGGCAGTGAGGATGACGGCCGGGCGGCGGCTCGCGCCTTGGAGAGATGATGAGTAAGATTGATCTAGACATTTCCAACCTTCCCGACACCACCGTTTCGGTCCGGGAAGTCTTCGGCATCGATACCGATATCAGGGTTCCGGCATACAGCAGCGGCGACCCTTACGTGCCGGATCTCGACCCGGACTACCTGTTCGACCGCGATACGACCCTCGCCATCCTCGCAGGCTTTGCGCATAACCGACGCGTGATGGTGTCCGGCTTCCACGGCACCGGCAAGTCCACCCATATCGAGCAGGTCGCCGCCCGCCTCAACTGGCCCTGCGTGCGCGTCAACCTCGACAGCCATGTCAGCCGTATCGACCTCGTCGGCAAGGACGCGATCGTGCTGAAGGACGGCAAGCAGGTCACCGAATTCAAGGACGGCATCCTGCCCTGGGCCTACCAGCACAATGTCGCGCTCGTCTTCGACGAATACGATGCCGGCCGCCCGGACGTCATGTTCGTCATCCAGCGCGTGCTGGAATCCTCCGGCCGCCTGACGCTGCTCGACCAGAGCCGCGTCATCCGTCCCCACCCGGCTTTCCGCCTGTTCGCGACCGCCAACACGGTCGGTCTCGGGGATACGACCGGCCTCTATCACGGCACGCAGCAGATCAATCAGGCGCAGATGGACCGCTGGTCGATCGTCACCACGCTGAACTACCTGCCGCACGAGAAGGAAGTCGATATCGTCGCCGCCAAGGTGAAGTCGTTCGGCGCCACCGCCGAGGGCCGCGAAACCGTGTCCAAGATGGTGCGCGTTGCCGACCTCACGCGTTCGGCCTTCATCAATGGCGATCTGTCGACCGTCATGAGCCCGCGCACAGTCATCACCTGGGCGGAAAACGCCGAGATTTTCGGCGATATCGCATTCGCCTTCCGGATCACCTTCCTCAACAAGTGCGACGAACTGGAACGTACGCTGGTCGCCGAACAGTACCAGCGAGCCTTCGGCGTCGAGCTTAAGGAAAGCGCCGCCAACATCGTGCTTGGAGCGTAAGCGCGGAGGCGAAGTCATGGCAGATCGCGGAGACAATTCGAAAGCCAAACCCAGCGGTCCGGTCGATACCGAGCCGTTGCGCCGGGCGATCACCGGCTGCGTGCGCTCGATCGCCGGCGACGCGGAGGTCGAGGTGACGTTCGCCAACGAGCGTCCGGGCCTTGCCGGCGAGCGCATCCGCCTGCCGGAAATCTCCAAGCGGCCGACGGCACACGAGCTTGCGGTCACCCGCGGACTCGGCGATTCCATGGCGCTCCGGCTCGCCTGCCACGACACGAATGTGCATGCCAGCATGTCGCCGCAAGGGCCTGATGCGCGCATCGTCTTCGACGCGGTCGAACAGGCGCGCGTCGAATCCATCGGGGCGCTGCGCATGGCCGGCATGGCCGCCAACCTGAATTCGATGCAGGAGGAGAAATATTCCAAGGCGAATTTCTCCGGCATCGAGCGGCAGGAGGATGCGCCGGTCGCCGAGGCCGTCGCCATGCTGGTGCGCGAGAAGCTGACCGGCCAGAAGCCGCCGGCCAGCGCCGGCAAGGTGCTCGATCTCTGGCGGCCCTTCATCGAGGAGAAGGCGGCCGGCGATCTCGACAACCTCCGGGGCGTCATCGAGGACCAGCATGCCTTCGCAAAGCTCGTGCGGCACATGCTGACCTCCATGCAGATGGCGGAGGAGTTCGCGGACGAGGATACCGAGCCGGAGGAGATGGAAAATCCGAGCGAGGAAGACCAGCCGCGCAGCAACGAGACCGATAACGAAGACGTCGAGGAAGAGGCCGGCGCCGATGCCGCGCCCGCCGAGCAGAGCGACGCTTCCGACGAGGAGCTCGATGACGGCGAGATGGACGGCGCGGAAATGTCGGACGACGAGATGTCGGACGACAGCGACGAACATTCCGAAACGCCCGGCGAGACGCGCCGGCCGCAAAGCCCGTTCGACGATTTCAACGAGAAGGTCGACTACCACATCTTCACGCAGGAATTCGACGAGGAGGTGACGGCCGAAGAACTCTGCGACGAGGCTGAGCTCGACCGGCTGCGCGCCTTCCTCGACAAGCAGCTCGCCCATCTTCAGGGCGCCGTCGGCCGGCTCGCCAACCGCCTGCAGCGCCGCCTGATGGCGCAGCAGAACCGCTCCTGGGATTTCGATCTGGAAGAGGGTTATCTCGACCCGGCGCGTCTCGTGCGCCTCATCATCGATCCGATGCAGCCGCTTTCCTTCAAGAAGGAACGCGATACGCAGTTCCGCGATACGGTCGTGTCGCTGGTCATCGACAATTCCGGCTCGATGCGCGGCCGGCCGATCACTGTCGCCGCCACCTGTGCCGATATCCTTGCCCGCACCCTGGAGCGCTGCGGCGTGAAGGTCGAAATCCTCGGCTTCACGACCAAGGCCTGGAAGGGCGGTCAGGCCCGTGAAAAATGGCTGGCGGGCGGCAAGCCCGCGACGCCCGGCCGGCTCAACGACCTGCGCCACATCGTCTACAAGTCGGCCGATGCGCCCTGGCGCCGGTCGCGCCGCAATCTCGGCCTGATGATGCGCGAGGGCCTGCTCAAGGAAAACATCGACGGCGAAGCGCTGATGTGGGCGCATCAGCGTCTCATCGGCCGGCCCGAGCAGCGCAAGATCCTGATGATGATCTCGGACGGCGCGCCGGTCGACGATTCCACGCTGTCGGTCAATCCCGGCAATTATCTCGAACGGCATCTGCGCGCCGTGATCGAGCAGATCGAGACGCGTTCGCCGGTCGAGCTGCTGGCGATCGGCATCGGCCACGACGTGACGCGCTATTATCGCAAGGCGGTGACGATCGTCGATGCGGACGAGCTTGCCGGTGCGATGACCGAGCAGCTTGCCGAGCTCTTTGCGGAAAACGGCGCCGGCCCGGCAGCGGGACGCATGCGGCGGGCCGGTTGAGGTCCGCCAGGTTGAAGCCTTCCCGCTTCGTGTTGTGGGCCGTTCTTTTCGGCGCCATCGCCTCGCCGGTGGCGCCGGCGTCGCAGACGATCGGCATCACGGCGCGGCCTATCACCCGATTCAAACCGGGTTCGGACCAGACGCGGTTCGGGCCGCTGGAATTCCTCGGCGGCATCCAATTCTCGTCATCCGACAGCCGGCTGCAATCGCTGTCCAGCATCCGCTTCCGCTCCGATGGGCAGAACTTCGTCTCCGCGCTCGATACCGGCGACTGGCTGACCGGCCGCATCGAACGGGATGCGAATGGGGGCCTTTCGGGTCTTTCCGATGTTTCGATCAATCCCATCCTCTCCCGGGACGGGCATCCGGGTTCGAAATACAATACCGATGCGGAGGGGCTGGCGCTGCGCGAGGGCCAGGCGATCGTCAGCTTCGAGCAGTTGCACCGTATCGACGTCTACCCCGATCCGGGTTTCGAGAGGTCAGGCCCATCGAAGACCATCGATTTCCTCATTCCGCGCCAGGAGTTGCGGCGTAATGCGGGTATGGAAACGGTGGCTGCCTCGCCCCGGTCGAGCGCGCTCAAGGGAGCGCTGGTCGTGGTGGCCGAACACAGCCTCGATCACGACGGCAATCTGTTCGCAGCTATCCTGGAAGGACCGCGGAAGGGCGTCTTCAAGGTCGTGCGCCACGATCCCTACGATGCGACGGATGGGGCTTTCCTGCCGAACGGCGACTTCCTGCTGTTGGAACGCCGCTTCAGCTTCTTAAGCGGTCTCGGCATGCGCATCCGCCGGATCAAGGGCGAGAGCATCCGTCCCGACGCCGTGGTGGACGGTGAGATCCTCCTCGACGCCGATATGGGCACCGCAATCGACAATATGGAAGGGCTCGACGTCGTCACCGGACCGGAAGGCAAGCCGCATCTGATCATCGTCTCCGATGACAACGGCAATATCCTGCAGCGCAACGTGATGCTGGAATTCCGGCTGAACCAGTAAAATTCAGTCGGAATGCTGTGATGCTCAGACCGCCCCGGCCACCTTCGGCATCGGCTTCAGCACGTTCATCAGCGCGCCATAGGGCAGCAGAAGAACGACACCCACCAGGATTTTTACCGTGAGATCGCCGAGCGCCCAGGAAATCCAGCGCGGCGCTTCCGCCGCAAAGATACCGAGGATCGGGGCCGAGGCGATGGCGAAATCCTCGTTCGGGCCGATGAAGACAAAGACCGAGGCGAAGGCGAGCGAGAAGAAGAGCAGCGTGTCGAGCGCCGAGCCGAGCAGGGAGCCGGCAAGCGGTGCGCGCCACCATGTCTGGCGTCGCAGCCGGTTGAAGACCGATATGTCGAGCAACTGGCCGATCAGATAGGCGGTGCCCGAGGCGATGGCGATGCGCGGGGCGGAGGCCAGGAAGGACAGCGTCACGCCGACGACGAAACCGACGAACACCACGCGGCGGGCGATCGAAGGCCCGAACTGCCGGTTGGCGAGATCGGTCACCAGGAAGGCGACGGGATAGATGAAGGCGCCCCAGGTCAAGAGATCGCCGAGGGCAACGCCCCAGAACGTGCCGACGACCGGAAACTGCACTAGGAAGTTCGAGGCGACGACGACAGCCGCCATGAGCAGGGCATAGATGAAGATAAAGCGGGTCACTTGCATTTTTTTATCCTGGGTGATGCCACCAGTTGGAGGGATATATAGACCAAGAGAAAAGGCTTGCCGGTTACCCGTCAAGCCTCCCTCAAAGCCGGATGATATCTCGCGATGCGATTAAGCGGCTTCGGCGGTCTTCTTGACGATCTGGCGGCGCAGCAGACGGGCGCGCATCGACAGTTCGTTTTCGTTGGACTTCAGCAGGAAGGCGTCGAGGCCACCGCGATGCTCGACCGAACGCAGGGCATGCGCGGAAACGCGCAGGCGGAAGCGCTGGCCGAGAGCGTCGGAAATCAGCGTGACCTGGCAGAGGTTCGGGAGGAACCGGCGGCGGGTCTTGTTGTTGGCGTGGCTTACGTTGTTGCCGGTCTGAACGCCCTTGCCGGTCAGTTCGCACACACGAGACATGGATACACCTTTGTTCTTCTGCAATCGGATGGGTCTTCCAGGCAATGCCCGACACGCCGATCCAACTGGTCCTGATTGGAAAGTTGCGGTTCTATAGTCAGTGAGGCCCGTCGCGTCAAGCCAAAACCTTGGCCGAAGCTCCAGAGATTCCGCCTGCGCCGGGATTATGCCGCTATTTTCTTGCCATTATACCCGGTCTATATGTCGCCAGGAAGACGCTCGGCAGAAACTCGGGCGTCGTCATCGTTCAGGGCGGAAACATGATCCTTCGCGGCCGTTTCGTCAGTGTCTTCATGCTCATCCTCGGGTTCACGGCGATGCCGCTCGGCTCGGCGGAAATCAAGCATGTCAGCGAATACGACATCTCGCTCGGCATCCTGCCGATCGCCACAGCCTCGTTCGCCAGCGAATTCAACAGCAAGGACTACAAGATCACCGGCATCTTCAAGTCCGCCGGGATCGTCAACATCATTCGGCGGATATCGGCGGAAACGAATGTCAGCGGCCGGATGGAGAGCGACAAGCTGCAGGCCGACCGCTACAATCTCGTCTACAGCGCCGGCAGGCGCACGCGGGTCTATGATGTCGAATACCGCAACGGAAATGTCACCGAGACGACGATCGAGCCGGAGCCGCGGCGCAATCCGAAGACATGGATTCCGGTAACCGACGAGGACCTGCATTCCGTCCTCGATCCCTTGAGCGGCCTCATCTTTCCGGCCGATGCCAAGGTCTGCCCGAGCCGCCTGCCGATCTATGACGGCGAATCGCGCATGGACCTCGTGCTGACACGCAAGGGCACCAAGCCGTTTTCGACGGACGGCTTCAAGGGAGAGGCGATCGTCTGCTCGATCCTCTATGTGCCGAAGTCCGGCTTCCGGCGCGGCCGCAGCGATATCGAGTATCTCAAGAAGACGCCCATGGAAATCTGGTTTGCCAAGGCGCAATCGGTGAATGTATATGCTCCGGTCTACGCCCGCATCCCGACGCGGATGGGGGACGTCTACGTGAAGGCCGTCAAATATGGCGACTGATATGGCGCCCGTCCGGGCGTCGAGGGGGCAGGGTTGAAAATCCGGGGAACGTTGATCGGCTTTACGGCGATCCTGATGTGGTCGCTGCTTGCGCTGATGACGGCCGCGTCCGGCAAAGTGCCGGCCTTCCAGATGAATGCCATGACATTCGCGATCGGCAGTCTGCCGGGCATTCTTCTTTTCATTGCAAAACCCCGTCGCATCGCCCTGCTCAGACAGCCGCCGAAGGTCTGGATCACCGGCATCGTCGGCCTCTTCGGCTATCATTTCCTCTATTTCACGGCGCTCCGGAACGCGCCTGCGGTGGAGGCGGGGCTGATCGCCTATCTCTGGCCGCTTCTGATCGTCGTCGGCTCGGCCCTGCTGCCGGGCGAGAAGCTGCGCTGGTATCACGTTATCGGCGCGATCGCCGGCCTCTGCGGCACGATCGCCATCGTCTCGCGCAACGGCCTCTCCTTCGACGGCGCCTATACGCTTGGTTATGGCGCGGCTTTTCTCTGCGCCTTCACCTGGTCGGGCTATTCGCTGCTGACGCGGCGTTTCGACCGGGTTTCCACCGATGTGGTGACCGGCTTCTGCCTGGCGACCTCGGCTCTGTCGCTGATCTGCCATCTGGCGCTGGAGACGACCGTATGGCCTGCGAATGGCGGCGAATGGGCCGCTGTCGTGGGGCTCGGCCTCCTGCCGGTCGGCGCTGCCTTCTATGCCTGGGACTATGGCGTCAAAAACGGCGATATCCAGATCATCGGCGCGGCGAGCTATGCGGCGCCGCTTCTGTCGACGCTCATCCTGGTCGTCACCGGTTTTGCCGAGCCGGACTGGCGTGTTGCGCTTGCCTGCCTGCTGATCACCGGGGGTGCGGTGCTTGCGGCGCGCGACATGTTCCGGAAAAAGCCTGTTGCCGAGGCCATTGCTGAATAGGCGTCTTCGAGGAACCGGAGGCGTTGGGGGGAGAAATGTCCGTCTTTTTGTCCGTCGTGCTGGCCGCGTCGCTCGCGCTTGCACTCTTCCATTTCCGCTGGCTGGAAAAGCCTCCGAGCCATCTGCGCGCGGTGCTGAAGACCGCGCCGGTGCTGCTGCTGGCGCTTTATGCGCTCCTTGTCGGTGCGCCGATCCTGCTGGTGGCGGCGCTGGCGCTCGGTGCTCTGGGCGATGCCTGCCTCGCCTATGACGGAGAACCGGCCTTCATCGCCGGTCTTTCGGCTTTCCTGATCTCGCATCTCGCCTATGTGGCGCTGTTCTGGCCGTCGGTCGAACCTGGCCTGGTCGTGACCAGCGCCTGGCGTTACGCGGTGGCCTGGACCTTCGTCATCCTGATGGCGATGATGCTCCTCGTGCTCTGGCGGCCGGTCGGAAGGCTTGTCGTCCCCATCACGGTCTATGCCATCGTGATCGTCGCGATGGCGCTCTCGGCGCTGGCCCTGAAACCTGTCCCGCCATCGGCCGGCGCGGCCCTGTTCGTGATGTCCGATGCGGCGCTGGCGACCCAGAGATTCCTGGTAAAGCCGTGTTCGCCAGCGACAAAGCGGCTGAAACCCTTCGTCTGGGGCACCTATTACGCCGCGCAGCTCATCTTCACGCTGGCGATTGCCGGATTTGCCTATTGAGCCGAGGGCTCCCAGTCCTGCGGTGCCATTTCGAAGCCCGCAAACTCGAAGCCGGGCGCGACCGTGCAGCCGACCAGCGTGAAGCGACCGAGCGGCTCCGCCGCCTGCCAGGCATCCGCCGGCACGACCGCCTGCGGCCGCTCCCCTTTTACCAGATCGATGCCGAGGGTTACATTCCCGGTCGTCCTGCCGTCGGAAATCCTGAGCAGCAGCGGATCGCCGGCATAAAAATGCCAGACCTCCGCCGCATCGCGCACCCGGTGCCAGTGGGAGCGATCGCCCGCTTCGAGCAGATAGTAGATCGCCGTCGAATGGGCGCGCGTCCCGCCGCGATCATCGCGAAAAGTCTCGACATACCAGCCACCTTCCGGATGCCGCTGCATGCCGAGCGCCTCGATGATCTCCCAGGCTTCCATTAGAAATTATCCTTGCGCTTGCGGATCTCGGCAAAAACCTCTTCGTTCGTCCTGCTTTCCATCAGGAGGTTGCGGCGGATGGCCGGGTCGGCGGTACGCAGGAAGGGATTGGTTTCCTTTTCCAGCCCCATCGTCGTCGGGATCGTGAACTTGCCGGCGGCCCGTTGCGTTTCGATCTCCCTGGCGCGCGCCTGCAGCCTCTCGTTGTCCGGGTCGATGGTGAGGGCGAACCTGGCGTTCGAGAGCGTGTATTCGTGGCCGAAATAAACGGCGGTCTCGTCCGGCAGCACGGCGAGCTTCTGCAGCGAATGCCACATGTCGGCGGCCGGGCGCTCGAAGATGCGGCCGCAGCCGAGCGCAAAGAGCGTGTCGGCGGCAAACAGTATCTTGTCGTCCGGGAAATGGTAGCAGATATGGCCGGCGGTATGGCCGGGCGTCTCGATGACGCGCACGAGATGCTCGCCGAACTGGAATTCGTCGCCGTCCGCCATGGTCTTGTCGAGGCCGGGGATCGCCACGGCCTCGTTGAACGGGCCGATGATGTCGAGCCCGAACTTCTCCTTGAGCGCCAGATTGGCTTCCACGTGGTCGGTATGGTGGTGCGTCGTGAAGATATGGGTGATCTTCCAGCCGCGGCGGGCGGCGGCATCGACGATCGGCTTTTCCTCCGGCGCGTCGATCGAAGCGGTCAATCCGCTTTCCGGATCATGCACAAGAACGCCGTAATTATCGCTTCTGCATGAAAAAACTTCGAGTTCCAGTGGTTTCATATGATCGCCCCTATTGCTCAAATCGCTGTGCGGGACAATGTAGAGGCTGCATTCTCGAAGTCCAACCGCAGCCTGCAAGCAATTTTTGGAATGTCCGCCGATATCGTCGATCTCCGTGAATTCTACCACTCGCCTCTGGGCCATCTGGCCGAGCAGTCGATCGCGACGGCGCTTTCCTCGCTCTGGGCGCGGCTGCCGGAAGAACGGCTGGTGGGGCTCGGTTACGTCGTGCCCTATCTGGACCGGTTCCGCGCCGATACGGAGCGCACTTTCGCCTTCATGCCGGCCGGGCAGGGCGCGGTGAACTGGCCGGTCGGAGAGCTCTCCGATACGGCGCTGGTCTTCGACGAGGAGCTGCCTCTGCCGGACAGTTCCATCGACCGCGTGCTGATGGTGCATTCGCTGGAATTCGCCGAAAACCCGCGCGAGACGCTGAAGGAGCTCTGGCGGGTGCTGGCGCCGGGCGGCCGGCTCGTCATCGTCGTGCCGAACCGGCGGGGCGTCTGGGCGCGCATGGAGCATACGCCCTTCGGCTCCGGCCGGCCCTATTCGCGCGGCCAGCTCACCTCGCTGCTGCGCGAGACGAATTTCACGCCCGGCGCCAGTGCCGAGGCGCTGTTCTTCCCGCCGTCGAAAATCCGCACCGTCCTGAGGCTCCGCCATATTTTCGAGGGGCTCGGCCAGCGTTTCTGGCCGGTCTTTTCGGGCGTCCTGGTGCTGGAAGCTCAGAAGCGCCTCTATCAGGGCCTGCCGGTCGCGGCGCGTGCCTCCCGCCGCGTCTTCGTGCCGGTGCTCGCGCCGCAGGGGGTGCCGACGACACGGATGCGGCCTTAGCCTCCGGGGCCGGATGAGGGGCAAAGCACATACTCGACAAAGGCCGTTTTCGGCTTTAATGCCACTTAATTCGCCCGCCAGTCCGGCATTTCCGAAAAGGTTGAACCGATGAGCATCGTTACGAGTGAGCCCGTTCCGCGTCCAGGCATTCTGGATATTGCCGCCTATGTGCCCGGCAAGGAACATGCTCCGGGTGTCGCTCGCGTCTTCAAGCTCTCCTCCAACGAAACGCCGCTCGGCCCAAGTCCGAAGGCGATCGAAGCCTTTAAGAACGCTGCCGGCAATCTCGAACTCTATCCGGACGGCCAGGCACTGGCGCTGCGCGAGGCGATCGCCTCGGTGCACGGCCTCAATGTCGCGAACATCATGTGCGGCAACGGCTCCGACGAACTGCTCGGCCTGCTCTGCCATGTCTATCTGGGTGCCGGCGACGAGGCGATCATCACCGAGCACGGCTTCCTGGTCTACAAGATCCAGATCATGGGCGCCGGCGCCAGGCCCGTCGAGGTGAAGGAGAAGGATTGCGCGGTTGATGTCGATGCGATCCTCGATGCCGTCACCGAGAAGACCAAGATGGTCTTCATCGCCAATCCGGGCAATCCGACCGGCACCTATGTGCCTGTCTCCGAAATCCGCCGCCTGCATGCCGGTTTGCCGAAGCACGTCATCCTCGTGCTCGACGCGGCCTATGCGGAATATGTGAAGAAGAACGATTACGAAGCCGGGCTGGAGCTCGTCTCCTCCAACCGCAACGTCGTGATGACCCGCACCTTCTCGAAGGTCTATGGCCTGGCGGCGCTGCGCATCGGCTGGATCTACGGTCCGGCCGGCATACTCGACGCGCTGAACCGCGTGCGCGGTCCGTTCAACATGAACGCGCCGGCGATCGCCGCCGGTGCGGCGGCGATCCGCGACCTGGCCTTCGTCGAAAAGGCGGTCGAACACAACACGTTGTGGCTCGACAAGCTCACCCATGCATTTCAGGCGATCGGCCTCAGGGTCACGCCGTCGGTCACCAATTTCGTGCTCATCCATTTCCCGGATGTGGACGGCAAGCGCGCGCCGGACGCCGATGCCTTCCTGACCAGCCGGGGCTATATCCTGCGTGCCGTGAAAGGTTATGGTTTCCCGAACGCGCTGCGCATGACGGTCGGTTCGGAAGAAGCCAATCGCGGCGTCATCGAGGCACTCGGCGAATTCATGGATAAAAGCATATGACCAAGCCGCATTTCGACAGGATCGCGCTGATCGGCATCGGCCTCATCGGGTCGTCGATTGCGCGCGACGTCAAGGAACTCGGGCTGGCCGGCGAGGTGGTGATTTCCACCCGCAGCGCCGAGACGCTGAAGCGCGCCGAGGAATTGCAGCTCGGCAGTCGCTACGTGGCCTCCGCCGCGGAAGCGGTGAAGGATGCCGATCTCGTCATCGTCTCCGTGCCGGTCGGTGCGTCGGAAGCGGTTGCCAAGCAGATCGCCGGCAGCCTGAAGCCGGGTGCGATCGTCACCGATGTCGGCTCCACCAAGGCGTCCGTCATCGCGCAGATGGCACCGCATATGCCGGAAAACGTCCATTTCATCCCGGGCCATCCGCTGGCCGGCACGGAAAAATCCGGCCCGGATGCGGGCTTCGTCGGCCTCTTCCAGGATCGCTGGTGCATCTTCACGCCGCTGCCGGGCACGGATCAGGCGGCACTCGACCGGCTGAAAGCCTTCTGGACGGCGCTCGGCTCGCGGATAGACGAAATGGACCCGCAGCATCACGACAAGGTTCTGGCGATAGTCTCCCACCTGCCGCATATCATCGCCTACAACATCGTCGGCACGGCGGACGACCTGGAGACCGTGACCGACGCGGAAGTCATCAAATATTCCGCCTCCGGCTTCCGCGATTTCACGCGCCTTGCCGCCTCCGATCCCACCATGTGGCGCGACGTCTGCCTGCACAACAAGGATGCGATCCTCGAAATGCTGGCGCGTTTCTCGGAGGACCTTGCCTATCTGCAGCGCGCGATCCGCTGGGGCGAGGGCGACAAGCTGTTCGAGCTCTTCACCCGCACCCGCGCCATCCGCCGCTCGATCATCGAGGCCGGTCAGGACGTCGACGCGCCGGATTTCGGCCGCCACGCGCTGGACCCGAAGAAATAAACTCCAGGATCAGATCGGCGGGATTTTGCCGATCGGGATGAAGCCGCCTGCCAGCACCTTACCGCGATCGACGGTGAGGTCGATCGTGGCGTTCTTGCCCCCACCGAGCGCGGAGAGCATCCTGGCGACGGTTTCGAGCGTCGGGGCGATGTCCGGAAACGCCTCGCCGAGGCTGTTGCGCCAGGCATCCATCTGTTCGATCTTCAGCCTCAGCTTGCCCGAGAGATAACCCTCTTCATCGAAGGAGAAGGGGCCGGAGACGGTGATCAGCCTGCCCTGGCCGAGATCGGCGGAAAGGCTGCGCATCTCGCCTTCGGTGCCGTAAAGGACGAGCCCCTTGGGATCGCTGCCGTCGATCATGCCGGCGCGGCCCACAAGCGTCAGGTCGAGATTGGCCGTCAGCCGGGGAAGCAGCTGCGGCATGTCCTTGATCATCATGTCGGTATCTTCGAGCGTCATGGCCGCATCGAGATCGCTGCCGTTCTGGCGCAGATGGATTTCCGTATGGCCGGCGCTGATATCGAAGGTCTGATCCGTGGTGGATGAGGTTATGCTGGTCCTGGAGTTATCGATCACAACCGCCATGCGCTCGACGCCCCGAAGCCTGGTGATCAGGCTCGACTGGAAATTCTCCCAGGCCGTCGAGACCGTCAGGCCGTGGCCGGTGCGGATTTCCACCGGCGAATCGAGTTCCCACACGATGTGTCCCGGGTTGTAGACCTGTGCGGCGGAGCGCAGGGCGCCGAAGGTGGCGGAAATGCCGTTCACCCGGTCATCAACGGCGACCTTCGAGCAGAACAGGCCGATACGGAACGGAAAGCCGCGGTATTCCGCATCGTCGCATTCCGTGGAAATGCCGTTTCTCTCAGGGCTGCCAAGCAGGGACAAGGTGTTCTCCCGCAGCGCCGAGGCGGCATAGAACCAGCCGGCGGTATAGAGCGCGATCACGATGACGACGCCGGAGGCGAGGAGCCATAATTTCCTGCTGACGCCGCTTCGGCTTGACGCTGCCATGATGTTCTCCAATGGTGGCTACGAATCTCGAATACGACGTGGCGTGGGATATGGACGAATTTTGGGTGTTTGGCTACGGGTCGCTGATGTGGAACCCGGGTTTTGCGTTTGAGGAAAGACAGCCCGCACGCGCCTTCGGCTTTCGCCGTTCCCTTTGCGTCTGGTCCTACGTGCATCGCGGCACGCCGGAACATCCGGGTCTCGTGCTGGGGCTCGACCACGGCGGTTCCTGCCGCGGCGTCGCGTTCCGGGTGAGCGAAGGGGACCGGGAAGATGTGCTCGATTATCTTCGCCGCCGGGAACTCGTGACCAATGTCTACAAGGAAAAAATTCTGCCGGTCTCGCTCGGCGACGGTCGGCAGGCGAAGGCGGTCGGCTACATCGTCGACCGCCGGCATGTGCAGTATGCCGGGGCACTCGATATCCAGGAAGCCGCCGAGATCGTCCGCACCTCCACCGGTCAGTCCGGCCCCAATGACGCCTATGTCTTCAACACGCTTTCGCATCTGAAGGAGATGGGCATCCGCGATCACTGGCTGGAGGGCGTCGGCGCGTCCGTCTCTGCACGCCTTCAGGCTGCGGTCTGAGCCTTCAGCTCCGCCAGGCGTTTCACTGCCGTCGGGGGCAGCGGCAGATGCGGATTGGCCGCGACGGTTTCCACGAGCAGCTTGTCGCTTTCGCGTTCCAGCGTCTCGACCAGATGCGCATAGAAAGCATCCGGGTCCATGCCGGGCGCGATCGGCGGCAGGATGCGCACTTTGAAACGACCCGGATATTTGACGAGCTTGCGGCGGCCCCAGAACAGGCCCCAATGGGCAACGACCGGTACGACCGGTACCCCAACGTCGCGATAGATGCGGGCGATGCCGTAACGGTATTGCGGTTCGGCACCCGGCGGCCGGCGGGTCCCTTCGGGATAGATGATGAGCTGGCGACCGTTCGCCATCTCCTCCTTGGTGCGCTGCATCACCGCCATCATCACCTTGCCGCGGGCGCCGCGATTGACCGGGATCATCTTCTGTTTCATCGCGTACCAGCCGAACAGCGGAACCCACATCAGCTCGCGCTTCAGGATGTAGACCGGGTCCCTCTGGTAGGGCAGCAACGCGACGGTGTCCCAGGCGGACTGGTGCTTGGGCGCGAAGATGCATCCGCCCTCGGGCACGTTCTCGAGGCCTTCGATCTCGAACGTGGCGCCAATGATCTTCGCCATCAGCCAGTTGACGGAGGCAGCCCAGGCCTTGGGGATCCGGTAGGCCGCCTTGCGCGGCAGGAGGAAATAGACCGGGGCGAGCACGATCATGCGGACGATGAGGTTCGTATAAAAAGCGGTGTTGAAAAGAACCGAACGCAAAAGCAGCATGAAGAGGAATTCCTTGATGGACAGGCGTTGCCTACACGAGATCGCCGCCTGAAAAAAGCGCTCGGTTCCATGCCGGCGCAAGAATTCAGAGCGTTGGCCTTTCCGCCGTCTTGGTCGGATGGTCCGTGCGCAGTCCCGTACCGCGCTCGATGCCGATCCAGTCGCGCAGCGTGGCGAGCACCACCTTGGCGTATTCGGCGAGCATGGTGCGCAGCACGTCCGGCTCGGCGAACCAGGCCTTGCGGGTGAGGTCGGAACTGACCACGGGATAGGGAATAAACTCGGTTACCGGATCGGCGCGGCGCAGTTCGTGCAGGCTGCGCAGCATGTGATAGTTGTTGGTCACCACCAGCACGGATTTATAGCCGTGGTCATGGATCCAGCGGGTGATCTCGTTGGCATTGCCGATCGTGTCGATCGCGTCATAGCCGATATCGACGCAGCAGGTGAAAAGGTCCGGCGAGGCCTGGGTCACCCTGCGGATCTGCGCCGGCGTGGTGGACGGGTGGGCGCCGGAGATCAGCAGCCGTTGCCCCGCTCCGTCGCGCAGGAGGCCGAGCGCCTGTTCTATGCGCAGATAACCGCCGGTCAGCACGACGATCGCATCGGCCTTCACGCCCTCCGGCGCCTTCAGCGAGGTGACGGAATTGGCAAACCACAGGAAGCCGCCGAAAAGCAGGGCAATCACCAGGACGCCGGCCATGATGACGCGGCGCGCCACCCAGCGCAGCCTGCCCCGGCGCGAAAAGAGCCCCGCGGGCGGGCGCTGCGGCTTGCGGTCCGCTCCATTGTCGGGTGTCATCGGGGCCGGTTTCATGTCTGTCCATAGCCGGAGATTCGTGGCGAGAACAGGGCCAACCTATCGGGTCGGGAGGCTCGGTTCAAGGCGCGGGCAATCCGTCGGACCGCGCCGGATCGGAGCGGATGAGGTCGATCTCGTCGATCGTGCGCATCACCGTGAAGCGGGCGGTCAGCGTCGTCAGCAGCGCGATCACGATCATCGTGGCGAAAATGCCGAGATAGCCGGTGACGCCTATTGTGAAAGAGCCGAAGAGCGCGGTCGCCTGGTCGCTTTCCGGCGTCGCGAGCGAGTTGGCCTGCCAGATATTGGCGATGGCGAAGAGTGCCGCGGTCAGCGCGCCGCCGGCGGCCGAGCCCTTGATGCTGATCTTCAGGAAATGCTTCTGGAACTCCGTCGCCACGAAGGAGCTCTCCGCACCGACGAAATGCAGCACCTCGACGATATGGCGGTTTCCCGAGAGCGCGCCGCGTGTTGCGAAGATGACCGTCAGGACCATCGCCGTGAAGACGAGGACCAGGATTCCCGTGCCGATCAGCACCGTCGTATGCGCCATGGAGACCAGGCGGTCCACCCAGGTGCGGTGATCGTCCAGAAAGGCCTGGGGGATTTCCGTCTTCAGGAGATCGCGCATCGCCGCGAAATCCGGCGGGTTCCGTTCGTCGATCGTGACGATGACGAGGCGCGGCACGGGCAGGTCCTCAAGGTTCAGCCCGGCGCCGAGCCACGGCTCCAGCAGCCGCGCGGTCGCATCCTCGTCCATGATCGTGCCTTCGCGCGTGCCGACGAAGGTGAGCGCCAGATCGCGGGCCTTCTTGAGCGCCGCATCCATGTCCAGCCCTTCCTCGGGCTTGATCTGGATGGTGATCTCCCGGGAGATCTGGCTCTGCCAGCTTGCCGCCGTCGCCCTCACCATCGTGACTGCGCCGAACGTCAGGCAGGCGAGGAACGCCATGATGGCGATCACCACCATCAGCGCATTGCCCTGGATATTGGAGGGCGGCAGGATCGGCGCGGTCGGCCTGACCCGCATCTCGGCCCGGCGCGGCTGCTGCTGGGCCGGTTCGGCGGGCCGCGGCTGGCCGGCGGCCTTTGGAGCCTTCGAGGGCCTCAGGATCTTGGGGCGGATCTCATTCATAGATGTCGAGCCGCCCTTCGGTCAGGATCATCCGCCGGGCATCCACCTGATCCATCAATCCGAGGTCATGGGTGGCGATCACGACGGCGGTGCCGAGCCGGTTGAGCTCCATGAAGAGGCTAAGAATCCGCCGCGCCATCGGCGGATCGACATTGCCGGTCGGCTCGTCCGCCAGCAGGATTTCGGGCCGGTCCATCAATGCGCGGGCGATCGCGGCACGCTGCTTCTCGCCGCCGGAAAGGACCGGCGGCAGCACGTTGATGCGCTCGCCGAGCCCGACCCATTTCAGAAGCTCGATCACGTCGTTGCGATAGGAGCTTTCCTCCTTGCCGCGCACCCGCAGCGGCAGCGCGACATTCTCATAGGTGGTCAGATGGTCGAGCAGCCGGAAATCCTGGAAGACGAGGCCGACACGCCGGCGCAGCATCGGCAGTTCGGGGCGCGGAATCTGCGAGAGGTCGCGGCCGAACATGTGGATGATGCCGCGGGTCGGGTGCAGCGACAGGAAGAGCAGGCGCAGGAGCGTCGTCTTTCCGGCGCCTGACGGTCCCGTCAGGAACTGGAACGACCGCTTCGGGATGTCGAAGGTCATGTCCCGGAGGATCTCCGGCCCCATCCCGTAGCGCAGACCGACGTTTTCGAAATGAATCAACGGATGACCCAATCCACTCTTCCAAACTTTTTGGTGCTCGTTATCTCTTAACGACCCGGGTAAACGAAGGGTTAAATCGCACTCGGAAAAGGGCTAATTTCGGGCCGTATTTGCAAAGCATTAACCATTTGAATTTACGACTGAGCGGGATTCGTTTCAATGCCCGCACGCCCTGAACACCGGGGAAAACGGGCCGAAGAGGCCCCCATGAGCACGTTCCGCAGCGAGCAGGGCAAGACGGTCATCCGCATGGACATCCTGCCGCCGGAAACGGCGGGCCGGGCGGGACGGGTGTTCCAGCCGCGCAGCGAGGTAATCGACGCCCAGTTCGTCACCGTTCGCGAGGCTTCCCGCCGGGCAGCCTCCCCGCGCTCCGGCAACGACAACCGCCGCAGGCCGGCACAAGCCGCCGCAGTACAGCCGCTCGTGGAGCGGATGGCCGTTGCCGGCGAGCGGGCTCTCGGGCGTCTTTCCGCGGATTTCTTCTCGGCCGTCGTCGCGGTCGTCTTCGTCACGGTCTTCGGGCTCGCGGGCGGTTTCTCCTTCCTCTTCTCCGGTTCGGAAACGGTCAAGGCCGGCCCTGCCCTCGACATCACGCATGTGACCATGACGCCGCAGGACGCCAATGGCATGCGCGTGCTTCTGATCAACGGCATCGTCGAGAACCGCAGCGGCGAAAGCCTCGCCATGCCGTCGATCCGTGCGGAACTGCTGTCCGGCGATGCGCTGGTGGCGAGCACGCTCATCTCGCCGCCGGTCTCGGCGATCGAGGGCGGCCAGAGCCGCGGTTTTTCCGCGCGGGTGCCGCATCCTGGTGGAAAACTGCCGGACCTTCGCCTTTCGCTCGCCGCGCGCGGCGCCTGAACCTTTATATTCGCCGGCCGTTTGTGCTATCGCAGCGCTTTAACGGACACGGAGAACCTCATGCCCGTCGTACGCGGCAAGGCCATTGAGCCGCTTTATACCGCCGAACAGATCGCCGAGCGCAACCGGGTCATGGCCGCGGAGATAGCCGCCGGCCCGACCAAGGATCTGCTCGTCATCGCTATCCTCAAGGGTTCGTTCATCTTCGCCGCCGACCTGTTGCGCGCGCTGCACGACGTGGGCCTTGCGCCGGAGGTAGAGTTCATCACGCTTTCGAGCTACGGCGCCGGCACCGTCTCCCAGGGCGTCAGGATCGTCAAGGACATCGACAGCGACGTACAGGACCGTGACGTGCTGCTGATCGACGATATCCTCGAATCCGGCCGCACGCTGAAATTCGCCAAGGAAATTCTCTATCAGCGGGGGGCCCGCAACGTCTCGGTCGCGGTGCTGCTCGACAAGCGGGTGAAGCGCCAGGAAGAGCTGGAAGCGGATTATGTCGGCTTCGAATGTCCGGACTATTTCGTCGTCGGCTACGGCATGGACGTGGCCTACGCCTTCCGCGAGCTGCCCTTTGTCGGCGTCGTCACCGGCGATGCCTGACCTGATGACGGGGTGTTAACCATGCCGGCCCTGAACGGGGCGGTGTTTACTCCTCGACAAGGAAAGTCTGGTGATTTGCTCCCGATATGAAACACAACAGGGAGCGATGAGCGCTTATGGCAAAGATCCTGATCACGGAAGACGAGGATTCGCTCCGCAGCTTCGTCGCACGGGCGCTGCGGCTCGACGGCCATGAAACGCATGAGGCGGGCGACGGTGCCGAAGGTCTGGAAAAGCTGAGCCAGGGGCCGTTCGACCTGCTGCTTTCCGATATCCGCATGCCGGTCATGGACGGTATTGAACTCGCCCACAAGGCATCCGCGAAATTCCCGGACCTCAAGATCCTGCTGATGACCGGCTATGCCGAACAGCGCGAGCGTGCCGACGACCTCTCGGTCAAGATCGTCGACGTGGTGCAGAAGCCCTTTGCCCTGCCGGATATCCGCAAGGCCGTCGCCACGGCACTGGCAAACAGAGGCTCACGGGCGGCCTGAGCGCAGTCTCCTGACCGTCATGCTCGGACCTGTCCCGAGCATCTGCAATGGATTGATATGATTGACGTGCGGCAGATCCTCTGCACAAGGCCGAGGATTGAGGCGGGGAAGGCTGCCAGTTGCTTCCCTCCTTGCCGAGGCGAAGCTAACTCATAGATTTTGCAAGTGAGGGGATATCGTACAGCCCCACCCGCTCACTTTATATCCAACAGCCGTTCCAGATATTGCCGTTCGGCTTCGCCGGAGAGCGCGTTGCCCAGCCGTTCGCGGATGGCTTCGAGGATTTCGCGGGCGCGCTGCACGTCGATCTCGTCGGGCACCTTTACCTGATCGCCGAAATCCGGGCCTGACGTGGCGCGCGGCCGGCCGAGCGGATCGCGTCCGTTCTGGCCGCCCTGCGCCGCCATGCCTTCGCCGGGGCCCTGGTCCTGACCTTGGCCCTGCTGGCCTTGCTGCATGGCCTGCATCATCTGCTGCATCATGTTCTGGGCGCCCTGGCGCAGCGCGTTGAGCGCGTTGCCCTGGCCCTGCACCGCCTGTTCGCCCTGGCCGTCGCCGAGCGCCTTGCCTGCATTGCCCATCTCTCGCTGAGCCTCGCCGAAACCTTCGCCCGGCTGCATGCCGAGGCCCTTCAGGCCCTGCTGCAGCTCTTCCAGCTTCTTGCCGAGGCCTTCCTGCTGGGCGCGCAGGTTCTTCAACGCTTCCCGCAGCTGTTCGGCGGTCATCTGGTCGGTATTCTGCTGGCCGCCTTGCTGACCCTGTTGGCCCTGCTGTTGCTGGCCCTGTTGCTGTTGACCTTGCTGCTGCTGACCCTGCTCGCCCTGATCAAAGGGCTGCTCGCTCGGATCGCCGCGCTGCATGCGGTCGCGCAGCGCCTGGTCGAGCTTGAAGGTCTGGTCCATCAGCCGCTGCTGCTCCTGCATGATCTCGCCGAGCTTGTCGATCTGCTGGCGCATCTGGCTGTTTTGCTGCTGGCCCTGCTGGCCGCGCTGCGGCCTGCCTGCCTGCAGGTTGTTCATCATCCGCTGCATCTCGGAGAGGAGCTGCTGGGCGGCGTCGCGATTGCCGGAACGGGCCAGGTTCTCGATCTGGTCCATCATGTTCTGCAGGTCGCGCTGGCGGATGACGTTCTGGGCCTGCATGTTGTTCGGCGCCTGCGGAGCATTCTGCATCCGCTGGGCAAGCTCGTTCATGAACTGCTGCATGGCCTCGCGCAGTTCCTTCATCAGCCGGGCGACCTCCTCGTCCGAGGCCTTGTTCTGAAGGGCATCGGCGAGATTGCGCTGGGCGTCGCGGAGCCGGCGTTCGGCAAGCGAGAGGTCGCCGTCCTCGATGCCCAGCGCGATTTCCCAGAGATAATCGGCTGTATCCTTGAGCTGTTCCTCGGTACGGGAGATCTTCATGCGCTCTCCGGCCGATTGGATCAGCAGGAAGTGGCTGAGGTTCGGAATGGTCTCGTCCGGACGGATCTGCAGGGCCTCGTTGAGCGCGATCGCCTTCGGCATCTGGCGGGTGTCGAGCGCGAAGACCTGGCGTTCTTCCGCGACGGCCGCGGCCAGCGGTTCGGAGAAGCCGCGCGCCGGCAACACCATTTCATGGGTGGGGCTGCGGCCCGTCTGTCCGGCGCCGTCCTTGGCAACCAGGGTGATCCTCACACGCTTGCCGGCGAGCGGGTGCTCGACGAGGTTGCGGCTCGTCAGGCCCTTGACCTCGCGGCCGTTCTGGCGCGGCAGATCAAGCCGGTAGTCCGGCGGGGGATAAAGCGGGGTTGCCCCCGCGTCCTGCTGCTCCACCGGTTCGATCAGCGCCTGAGCTTCGCGGATGCCGTAATCGTCCTTGCCGGTGAAGCCGATCTCCAGCGCGCCGTTGACGGAACGCCGGGGCTGGCCGTCGAAGGCGATTTCCGGCGGATGGTCGGGGATGACGTTGAAGGCCCAGGTCTGGCCGTTGACGGACAGGCTGCCGCTTTCGGCAACGTTGAGCGCATAGGTGCGCGGCGCCAGAGGTTGGTTGGCCGGCTGGTTCGGCTGCGGGGTCTGAGGCGTGGTGGATTGGGCCGGCGTTTGCTGCGCAGCCTGCTCACCATTCTGTTGCTGCCCGTTCTGCTGCTGCCGGGCGGCCGCTTCCGCGGCAATCTTGGCCTCTTCGGTGATCAGCGTCTGCGCGTCTCCGCCGGTTTCGGGCGAGAAGACCACGTCCTCACCGCCTTCGCCGCCGGTGACGCGCACGGTGAGCGCGGAATTCTGCGGAATGGAGACGGCGTTCGTGTTGGCGTTCGCCTCGCGGCCGGTCAGGAAGATCGGCGCCCGGCCGGTATAGGAGGGGGGCGTCAGCCATGCATCGACGCGCAGGTCCGGATTGACGCTCGGCGCCGGCGGCGCGGCGCGGAAGGCATCGGCCGGCGAGCCGCCGCCGTTCGAGAAGGAATAGCCGAGTGCCACGACAAAGACGAGCGCCGGGATGGCGCGCAGAGCGAAGCGGTCATGTCTCGCGATATCGGGTTGCGGCAGGCCGGCATCGAGGGCCGCGATGCGCTCGGCCATGCGGATCTGGTGTTCCTTCCACAGCGCCCGGGAGAAAGGCGTTTCGAAAGCCGGTTCGTCCTCCTGCACGCCGACCGGCTGGTGGGGCAGGTTGTTGCGGTCTTCGAGAAGCCGGTCCGCCTCCTCGGGCGCCGGCCAGCGCAGCCGGCCGAAGGGAAGGATCGAATAGAGGAAGGAGAGGGCGAAGCCGGCGAGCAGGACCCAGCGCACCCAATCCGGCGCGATGCGGAAAATCCCGAACCAGGCGACCGAGAGAAACAGTGCCGCAATCCCTAGAGGAGCGAGCAGCAGCGGCAATATCCGCTCGAAAAACAGCACGATCCGGGCGAAGGAGCGCTTCAGCGCCACGCGGCGCGCAAGCACAGGATGCGATTCGAAGGCACCTTTGCGGATGAAGCTCATGCGGTCCGTCTCCAGTCGTGGCGGCGCAAATTAAGCTTGCAAGATAAGCAGTCTTTGTGGCGAAGACGAGGGGAGCGGGTGAGCCGCCCCCATATTTTCCCGTGTTTCCCGCAAAAGTGAACGTCTTGTCAAAGGCTCACGCAAGCCAGGCGGGCAGGGAATCGAGGCCGATGAGTTCCTCGTAAGTGCCGCGCGGACGCACCACGTGGAATTCACTGCCTTTGACCAGCACCTCCGGCACCAGCAGGCGGGAGTTGTAGGTTCCGGCCTGCACGGCGCCATAGGCGCCGGCCGAGGCGACGGCGATCAGGTCGCCCGGCTTCGGTTCCGCCATCTCGCGGTCGAGCGCCAGATAGTCGCCCGTCTCGCAGACGGGGCCGACCACGTCGCCCCTGATGCGCGGCGCATCGGCGGGTGGCATGACCACCGGGCGGATCATGTGATAGGCCTCGTAGAGCGTCGGGCGGATCAGGTCGTTCATCGCCCCGTCGACGATCACGAAGGTCTTCTCGCCGCCGTCCTTCACATAGATCACTTCCGTCACCAGGATGCCGGCATTGCCGACGATCAGTCGGCCGGGCTCGGTGACGATCCTGCAGTTCAGCGACCGCAGCTGGCGCTTCACCGTCTCCGCATAGGCGTCTGGAAGCGGCGGCGGGTTGTTGTCGTCCTTGTAGGGGATGCCGAGTCCCCCGCCGATATCGACATGGTCGATGCGGTGGCCGTCGGCGCGCAGGGTATCGACCAGCTCGCGCAGCAGCCGGAAGGCATCCTCGAAGGGCTGCAGCTCGGTGATCTGGCTGCCGATATGCATGTCGATGCCGGTCACCTCGATGCCCGGCAGCTCGGCGGCGCGGGCATAGACGGCGCGGGCGCGCTCATAGGAAATGCCGAACTTGTTTTCCTTTTTGCCCGTGGAGATCTTGGCATGGGTGCGGGCATCCACATCCGGATTGATGCGGAAGGAGACATGCGCCTTCTTTCCGAGCTTCCTGGCGCGCAGGTTCAGCACTTCCAGCTCAGGCTCGGATTCGACGTTGAAGCAGTAGATGCCTGCGGATAGCGCCAGGTCCATCTCCTGCACGGTCTTGCCGACGCCGGAGAACATGATGCGGTTCGCCGGAATGCCGGCCGCCAGCGCGCGGCGCAGTTCGCCGCCGGAGACTACGTCGACGCCGGCGCCGAGCCGGCCGAGCGTCTTCAGCACGGCCTGGTTGGAATTTGCCTTCATGGCATAACAGACCATGGCGTCCACGTCGGCGAAAGCCTCGGCGAAGACCTTGTAATGGCGCTCCAGCGTCGCCGTCGAATAGACGTAGAAAGGCGTGCCGACCGCCTTGGCGATCTCCGGGATCGGTACGTTTTCGGCGTGCAGCACGCCGTCGATATAGTGAAAGTGGTTCACGTCAAAACTCGAAAATTAAAGAAGCGGGTCGAGCACGAAAGGTCTGTCGGGAACGGATTCTTTCGCCCGCTCCGCGGAGGAGCCGGTTTTGCGGATATTCTGCTGTTCTACCGGCGTGCTCGGACGGTCGAGGTCGCCCTTGCGGCCGCAGCCCGTGGCGATGATGCCGGCGAGGCTCAGCGCAAAAGTAATGCGGGCGATATTCATCAGCGACTTCGACATGCTCTTACTTTACCTCCAGCACGGCCTTATAGCGCCGCGCCGCTTGTGGCGCGCCAAGGACGCTGTAACATTTTGACCTGCGCATAATCCAATCTTTAAATCGTTTTTCGATTTAAAGGGTTATGCGCGGGAACTGTCATAGCGAAGTTCCGCGCCCTTGTGCAGTGTCATTCCCGTGTCAATTGATGCTCAGTTGCGGGCGCGCCACCAGGCGATCTGCTTCCTCACTTCCGCCGGCGCGGTGCCGCCGAAGCTTGTGCGGCTGGCGACAGACGCATCGACCGTCAGCACGTCGAAAACCTTGCCGGTGATCGCCGGATTGATCTCCTTCAGCTCTTCCAGCGAGAGTTCGGCCAGCTCGCAGCCCTTGCTTTCGGCCAATGCCACGGCACGGCCGGTCACATGGTGGGCGTCGCGGAAAGGAAGGCCCGCCTCGCGCACCAGCCAGTCGGCGAGGTCGGTCGCGGTCGAATAACCGGAACCGGCGGCGGCACGCATGCGGTCGGCGCGAATGGTGATGTCGCGCACCATGCCGGTCATGGCTGCAATCGCCAGTTCCAGGTTCTCGGCGGCGTCGAAGACCTGTTCCTTATCCTCCTGCATATCCTTGGAATAGGCAAGCGGCAGGCCCTTCATGACGGTCAGGAGCGCGATCAGTGAGCCGTTTATGCGGCCGGTCTTGGCGCGCACCAGCTCTGCGGCATCCGGGTTCTTCTTCTGCGGCATGATCGAGGAACCGGTCGAAAACGCATCCGAGAGGCGCACGAAGCCGAATTGCGGCGTCGACCAGATGACGATCTCTTCTGCAAGCCGCGACAGGTGGACTGCGCAGATCGCCGCGACCGACAGGAACTCCAGCGCGAAGTCGCGGTCTGAAACTGTATCGATCGAGTTGCGGGTCGGCTCGCGGAAGCCGAGCGCCTTGGCCGTCATATGCCGGTCGATCGGGAATCCGGTTCCGGCAAGCGCCGCGGCGCCGATCGGGCTTTCGTCGAGATGGTCGATCGCGTGTCGCACGCGGGCGCGGTCACGGCCGAACATTTCCACATAGGCCATGCAGTGATGGCCGAAGGTGACCGGCTGGGCCGTCTGCAGATGCGTGAAACCCGGCATCACCGTTTCGGCATGCTCTTCCGCGCGGTCGAGGAAGGCCGCGATCAGGTCGGTCAGCATCGCTTCCGTCTTGGCGAGTTCTTCCTTCACCCAAAGGCGGAAATCGAGCGCCACCTGGTCGTTGCGGGAGCGGGCGGTGTGCAGGCGCCCGGCGGCGGGGCCGATCAGCGCTGCCAGCCGCGCCTCGATGTTCATGTGGATGTCTTCGAGCTTCCTCGAAAATTCGAACTGGCCGCTCTCGATCTCTGACATGATCGTGTTCAGGCCTTGAACGATCTTGACTTTATCTTCGCCGGAAATGATGCCTTTTTCCGCAAGCATGGTCGCATGCGCTATTGAGCCGCGGATATCCTGGGCGAAGAGCTTCTTGTCGAAACCGATCGAGGCATTTATCTCCTCCATGATCGCATCCGGCCCCGAGGCGAAGCGTCCGCCCCACATCTGGTTGGAGGATGTCGCGTCCTTCGTGCCGTCGGCCATGGGTGCCAAGTCCTGGAGTCATTGATGACGAACAAAAGACCTTTCGGCCTTCCTTCCGTCCGGTTGATCATGATTGCCGCCGTTCTCGGAATTGTCGCCGGCGCCGTGGCGGTATACGTGAGGAATGTGGGGTCTGGCAATGGCATGGTGGGGGGCATGGATGGCCTCGTCGCCCAATCCTCCGGCGCCTGCGAAGGCGCGGTCGAAAAGGTGAAGTCGGTTTCCGCATTCTCCAAGGGCCAGGTCGCCGCCATGGTCGCGGCGCAGCCGCCGCGGCCGCTCGACCTTACCTTCAAGGGCCCGGAGGGGCAGGACCTCAGGACCGCCGATTTCGCCGGCAGGACGGTGCTTCTCAACCTCTGGGCGACATGGTGCGGTCCGTGCCGCGAGGAAATGCCGGCGCTCAACGCGCTTCAGAAAGAGATGGGCAGCGATGATTTCCAGGTGGTGGCCGTTAATATCGATACCGGCGACGACGAAAAACCCAAGGCCTTCCTCGCCGAATACGGCGTCGACAAGCTCGGTTATTACCGCGACAGCTCGATGGGTGTCTTCAACGCGCTGAAGAAGGAAGGCCTCGCCTTCGGCCTGCCTGTGACCCTGGTCATGGACAAAAAGGGCTGCCTGATCTCGGCCATGAACGGCCCCGCCGCCTGGGACAGCCCGGATGCCAAGGCGCTGATCACGGCTGCGAAGGGGTCGTAATCCCGCGCAATTTCGCTGGTGGACGACGGCAGGCTTTTCGCTATTCTCCCAGTGGTTGTGATGGCGAAAGCAGACGCGCACTGCCGGGCGTATCGGAGAGGATGGGCCACTCCGACCAAGGCGAAGGCCTCGCTGTACAATCGGAGGTGATCTATGTGGTTTAGGCCATTTAGCATCACGTTTACGATACGGAAAACCCGCACGAGCTGGCAGGCAAGCGTGCGGGTGTCATTCCGGAAGTGAACTACGGGAGGCGGGCGAAAGCTCGCCTCTCACTCCATAAATATAGCTTCAGACGGCTTCCCCGACAAGACTACACTACACTTGCATACGTTACCGCGTCGGAACGGGCGTCTCGCCGCGATAATCGTAGAAGCCGCGGCCGGATTTGCGGCCGAGCCAACCGGCCTCGACATATTTCACCAGAAGCGGGCAGGGGCGGTATTTCGAGTCCGCCAGCCCGTCATGCAACACCTGCATGATCGACAGGCAGGTGTCGAGGCCGATGAAATCGGCGAGCTGCAGCGGGCCCATCGGGTGGTTGGCGCCGAGCTTCATGGCCGTGTCGATCGCCTCGACCGAGCCGACGCCCTCGTAGAGCGTGTAGATCGCCTCGTTGATCATCGGCAGCAGGATGCGGTTGACGATGAAGGCCGGAAAATCCTCGGCCACCGTCACGGTCTTGTCCAGCGATGCCACGTAATCCTTGGCGGTCTTGAAGGTGGTTTCGTCGGTCGCGATGCCACGCACCAGTTCCACGAGCTTCATGACCGGCACCGGGTTCATGAAATGTATGCCCATGAAGTGTTCGGGGCGATCCGTGGCGGAAGCCAGCCGGGTGATGGAGAGCGAGGAGGTATTGGTGGCGAGCAGGGCTTCGGGCTTCAGGACCGGACAGACCTGGGCATAGATCTTGCGCTTGACGCTTTCGTCCTCGGTGGCAGCCTCGATCACCATGTCCGAGGGAGCGAGATCGTTCACGTCGGAGGAGCCGGAAATGCGGGAAAGGGCGGCCTTCCGGTCTTCGTCGCTCAGTTTTCCGCTCGTCACCTGGCGGGCGAGATTGCCGTTGATCGTGGCAAGCGCTGCCTCGATCCGGTCCTTGGAAAGGTCGTATATCTGCACCCTGTAGCCGGCAAGCGCCGAAACATGGGCGATGCCGCAACCCATCTGGCCCGCCCCGATGATGCCGATATTCTTTATGACCGAGCTCATTGTACCGTTCCCTGGGTTCGCTCCCGCGGCGCCGAACGCTATCCCTTGCGCGCGCCGATTTTATGAAAATGCCGGACTGCGTGTATGCAGCCCGGCAGATTGTTATTCTGCTAATTGACGTTTTGCCAGCATTTTTCGCGCTTGCGAAATGGGCTGAACATTCAAATCGTTTAAAGCGCTTTTTCGAGCTTGGGGAGGATTTCGAAGAGGTCTCCGACGATGCCGTAATCGGCGATCTGGAAGATCGGCGCTTCCTCGTCCTTGTTGATCGCGACGATGACCTTCGAGTCCTTCATGCCGGCAAGATGCTGGATGGCGCCCGAGATGCCGGCGGCGATATAGAGGTCGGGTGCGACCACCTTGCCGGTCTGGCCCACCTGCCAGTCGTTCGGGGCGTAACCCGCGTCCACTGCTGCCCGTGAGGCGCCGACGGCGGCACCCAGCTTGTCGGCCACCGGAAGGATGACCTCCTTGAACTTCTCCGACGAGCCGAGCGCGCGGCCGCCGGAGATGATGATCTTCGCAGACGTCAGTTCCGGGCGCTCCGACGAGGACAGCGCATCCGAAACGAAGTTCGACACACCGGGGTTGGCGGCCGCCGAGACGGTCTCGACCGCGGCAGAGCCACCTTCGCTTGCTGCCTGGAAGGAGGCGGTACGCACCGTGATGACCTTCTTGGCGTCTGTCGACTGCACGGTCTGGATCGCGTTGCCAGCATAGATCGGCCGTTTGAACGTGTCGGCCGAAACCACTTCGATGATTTCCGACACCTGCATGACATCGAGAAGGGCCGCCACGCGCGGCATGACGTTCTTGGCCGAGGCCGTCGCCGGCGCGATGATGGTGTCGTAGGAACCGGCGAGCGAGACGATCAGCGCCGCCAGCGGCTCGGCGAGCTTGTTGGCGTAGTCGGTGCTGTCGGCGAGCAGGACCTTGGAAACGCCTGCGAGCTTTGCAGCCGCGTCGGCGGCACCTTGCGCACTGGAGCCGGCGACCAATACATGCACATCGCCGCCGATTTTCGAGGCTGCCGTCAGTGCCTTGGCGGTCTGGTCGGAAAGGGTCGTATTGTCGTGTTCTGCCAGAAGAAGAATGGCCATGATATTGTTCTCCCTGTCCGTCCCTTAGAGCACGCCGGCGGTCTTCAAGCTGGCCACCAGCTCCTCGACCGACTTCACCTTGATGCCCGCCTTGCGGCCGCCCGGCTCCTCGGTCTTCAGCACCTTCAGCCTTGGAGCGGTATCGACGCCGAAATCGGCAGGCGTCTTCTTGTCGAGCGGCTTCTTCTTCGCCTTCATGATGTTCGGCAGCGAGGCATAGCGCGGTTCGTTGAGGCGCAGGTCGGTGGTGACCACCGCCGGCAGCTTCACCTCGATCGTCTGCAGGCCGCCGTCGACTTCGCGGGTCACCTTCGCAGAACCGTCGCCGAGTTCGATCTTCGAGGCGAAGGTCGCCTGGGCAGTGCCCAGCAGTGCGGCCAGCATCTGGCCGGTCTGGTTGGAATCGTCGTCGATCGCCTGCTTGCCGACGATGATCAGCCCCGGCTGTTCAGCATCCACGACGCCCTTCAGGATCTTGGCGACGGCGAGCGGTTCGACCAGATCATCGGTCTCGACCAGGATCGCCCGGTCGGCGCCCATGGCGAGTGCGGTGCGCAGCGTCTCTTCCGCCTTGGCCGGGCCGATCGACACGACCACCACTTCCTCTGCCTTGCCTGCTTCCTTCAGACGCAGAGCCTCCTCGACGGAAATCTCGTCGAACGGGTTCATCGACATCTTCACGTTCGCAAGCTCGACCCCCGTGCCGTCCGCCTTCACCCGGATCTTCACGTTGTAATCCACCACTCGCTTCACTGGCACCAGGATCTTCATCGGGTCCTTCCTTGACTTATCTCAAACGGCAAACTGCGACATTCGCCGCTTCCTCATTTGTCAGTGGGCGACATGGATACGCATTTTTCGCGCGACTGCAACGCGGATTTGCCTCCATCGCTTGCTGTTTTCTCATAGATCTATTCCGTCGCGGTCGCGACGTTCCGGCCGCCGGTCTTCGGCATCACCGCCTTCGGCGTGACGATTTCTCGGTCGAAGAGCGGCACGCCCTTGCGGCGCATGAAGAGAACGAGGACGGCACCCGCGATGATGCCGCCCACATGCGCGCCCCAGGAGACCGTACCCTCGAGATCGAGCGCCAGCATGACGAACTGCTGGAGGATCCAGAGCGTCAGCGGAATGAAGGCCGGGAGGGGCAGCGGAATGCGGAAGAGTACCAAAACCCAGATTCTGACCCGCGGATGCAGCAGGAAATAAGCAGTGACGACGCCGGAGATCGCGCCCGAGGCGCCGACCACCGGTCCTTCCGACCAGGGTGCGACAAGCCCATGGAGGGCAGCACCCGCTACGGCGCAGAGCAGATAGAAGATCAGGAATCTCAGATGCCCCAGCGCATCTTCGACATTGTCGCCGAACACCCAGAGGAACAGCATGTTCGAGACGAGATGCCAGAAGTCGAAATGCAGGAAGGCATAGGTGATGAAGGTCGCATCCTCCGGCACGATCACCAGCGAGGGATGGAGCGCCGCATAATCGAAGATCACCGCCGGAATGAAGCCTAGGCCGAGCGAAGCATGCTCGACGACATCGGGGCTGGCGACAGTGGCGAACAGCCAGAACAGCACGTCGACCGCGATGATGCCGATCGTCACGTACTGGACGCGGATATATTTCAGCTCGACGGTGTCATGCAGCGGGACGAACATGCGTTTATCTCCTCCCGCCTCCTTCTTTACCGGTTTTTCCCCGGAACCCAAAGCACATCCCGTTTGCCGCCGTCGTTGGCGAAACGCGCCGCCACGAACAGGAAGTCCGAAAGCCGGTTGATATATTTCAGCGCCGCGGCGCTTACGGTCTCGCCTCTTGAGAGCTCCACCATCAGCCTTTCGGCACGGCGCGCAACGGTGCGCGCGAGGTGCAGATGGGCCGAGGCGGGCGAACCGCCGGGTAGCACGAAGGATTTCAAGGGATCGAGATGAGCGTTCAACGCGTCGATCTCGGTCTCCAGACGCGTCGCCTGCGCTTCGACGATGCGCAGCGGCTCATAGTCGGGCTTCTCACCCGTATCGGGTGTCGCCAGATCGGCGCCGAGGTCGAAGAGGTCGTTCTGGATGCGAAAAAGCATGGCGTCGAGTTCGGCCATGCCTGCTGTATGGAGCCGGGCCAGCCCCACGGTCGAGTTCGTCTCGTCGATGGTGCCGTAGGCCTCGACGCGCAGGTCGTGCTTTTCACGCCGCGGGCCGGAAACCAGGGCCGTGGTGCCGTCATCGCCGGTCCGCGTGTAGATCTTGTTGAGCTTTACCATCTGCCCTCATCGACTAGCCGCGATCAGCTCGGCCGCCCTCCGCCCGTGATCCAGAGCGTGAGCATGATGAGGACGATCGCGATCGCCTGCAAGAGGATACGCAATTGCATCAGCTTGTTGGACTTGTTCGGGTCGCTGCCCTTCATCATGTTGAACAGCCCCCGGATCAGGACGAGCACGACGAGACCCATGACGATCAGGGTCAGGACGGTAGTGAAAGTGGACATTCTCGGATTGCTTTCTGTTCAGTCGATCCGGCGCATGAGCTTATAGAAAAGCGCGGCCGGGAGTATTCTTTTCAGGAAGGCGCCCTGCTTGGCGGGCTTCGTCACCAGATAATGGGGCCTGGGGCGCGGTGCGGTCAAGGCATGCGACAAGACATCGTAGACCGCTTCCGGGCCGAGCTTGTGGCGGCTGATCGGGCCGCGTCCGTCGAGTCGCTTGAGCTGCCGCTTGTATTGCTCCGCATGGACGGAACCCTCGAGATCGATATGTTCCCTGATCTTGGCGATCGCATTGGCGGTGAAGCGTGAGGCGATCGGTCCCGGTTCGATCAGGCTTACCTCGATGCCGCTGCCCTGAAGCTCCATGCGCAGCGTGATCGTCAGGCCTTCGATCGCATGTTTGGAGGCGGTATAGGCGCCGCGGTAGCGATAGGGCAGGAGGCCCAATATCGATGAGCAGTTGACGATGCGGCCATGGCTCCGCGCCCGCATGACCGGGATCACCCGCCGCGTCAGCTCGTGCCAGCCGAAGACATTCGTCTCGAACTGTTCCCGCAGCACGTCGGTCGTCAGATCCTCCACGGCACCCGCCTGACCGTAGGCGCCGTTGTTGAAAAGCGCGTCGATCCGGCCGCCGGTGCGCTCGGTAACGGTTTCCACGAGAGCGGCGATCGTATCCGGCCTGGTGTAGTCCATCAGCAGGGCCTCGATGCCATCGGCTTCGAGCGGCTCGAGATCGGCTTGCCTCCGCACCGTCGCGAAGACCCGCCAGCCGTCCGCCTTCAGGGCGCGGGCGCAATGGGCGCCGATGCCGGAGGAACAGCCGGTGACGATGATCGTTCTTCTCTCGTCCATTTGATCTCATCCCTATACAAGCGACAGGGTTCCTTTCATATTTTTCGAGAAGTCACAACGGAGTTGCCATTGTCCGAAGAGAACCGCCCCTTCCGGTGGTACAGGCTCGCCTACAAGGTGCTGTGGGATGCCTATTGCCATTTCAACGAGGACGACGGTTGGGCGATGGCGAGCCATGTCGCGCTTTCGGGCCTGCTGGCGCTTTTCCCTTTTCTGATCTTCGGCACGGCACTGGCCGGCTTTCTCGGCGCCGGCGGGTTTGCCGATACCGCGATACATCTTCTCTTCGACACCTGGCCGGCGGATATCGCCAACCCGATCGCCACGGAAATCCAGCGGGTCCTGGAGATCCCGCGCCGCGGGCTGCTGACCGTCTCGGTTCTCGCTGCCGCCTATTTCGCCTCCAACGGCGTCGAGGCGCTCAGGATATCGCTCAACCGCGCCTACCGCGTCACGGAAACGCGGCCCTGGTACGTCACGCGTCTTGCGAGCCTCGGTTACGTGATCATCGCCGTGGTCATCTTCGCGCTGATCAGCATTCTTCTGCTGGCGTTGCCGATCGCGATGCGCTTTGCCGAAACGCGCTTTCCCTGGCTGATCAGCGACCTGACGCGGGTCTCCAGCTGGGGGCTCTACGGTACGGCGCTGGTACTGATGATCGGCCTTCTCGCCTCGCACAAATGGCTGCCGGCCGGCCGCCGCCGGCTGATCGACATCCTGCCCGGCGTCGTCCTGACGATCGCTCTCTGGACGGCGTTCGGGCTCGTCTTCGCCGCGTATCTCTCGACCTTCGCCAATTATGCCGCGACCTATGCGGGGCTGGCGTCGATCATGATCGTGCTCGTCTTCCTCTATATGGTCGGGGTCATCTTCATGCTGGGCGCCGAATTCAACGCGGCGCTGATGAAATACCGGATCTATTCAGTGTTCTCGCGGCTCCGGAGGGTGGAAAACCGTCGCGGGCAGGCGCTTTCAAAGGCCGACAAGCCGGCGGATTCCGGCCGGCGTGATCCCCCGGTCGCGAAGCGCCGCGAGACCCGTTGAGCCTTCGCTCTTCGAGAGCTTCCTGCCGTCCTGCCCCACGACCAGCCGGTGATGATGATAGACCGGCTGCGGCAGCCCCAGCAGTTCCTGCAGCAGCCGGTGCACGGCGGTCGCCTCGAAGAGGTCCAGGCCGCGCACCACATGGGTGATCCCCTGCGCTGCGTCGTCCACCGTGACCGACAGATGATAGCTCGACGGCGCATCGGAGCGGGAGAGGATCACATCGCCCCAGGCGGACGGATCGGCCGGAATTTCGCAGCGCTCCCCGTCTCCCGTCTCCGTCCAGCTCAGGGGACGGCCGGCCAGCCGCAGCGCCTTTTCCATGTCGAGCCGAAAGGCATGGCGCATGCCTCTCTCGATCAGCGCCCTGCGCTGGGCATCGCCGCGATGCCTGTCGTCCTCGGGGTAGAGCGGCGATCCGTCCGGATCGCGCGGCCATGTCTTCCCTTCCGCCTCATGCGCCGCGACCCTGGCCTTCACCTCGCCGCGGGTCATGAAGGCCGGGTAGACGAGCCCCATCTCCGTCAGCCGGTCGAGCGCCGCCCGATACTCTTCGAAATGCTCCGATTGCCGCCGCGCCGGCTTTTCCCAGTCGAGCCCCAGCCATAAAAGATCGCGATAGATCGCCTCCTCGAATTCCGGCGTGCAGCGGGTGAGATCTATGTCCTCGATCCGCAGCAGGAACCGTCCGCCGGCCTCCTGAGCCATATCGTGGTTGAGGATCGCCGAAAGCGCATGGCCGAGATGCAGCAGCCCGTTGGGGCTTGGCGCGAAACGATAGACCGGTTTATCAGAGGCCGGGATGGACATGGCCTGTTCTGCCATGCTTTTTCAGAAACGGCCATGGGGAGAGGCTGAAGGAGCCAATGAAGGTCATCCGCGATCATTCGGATATCCAGACAGGGCTGGAGGCGCTGGTCGAACTCGATCCGCGGCTTGAAGCGGTCGTCGATGCCGCGGGGCCGGTGCCGCTGCGTCTCAACGAGCCGGGCTTTGCGGGGCTTGCCTCGATCGTCGTGTCGCAGATGGTTTCGCGGGCGAGCGCGGAGGCGATCTGGACGCGAATCGCCGCGGCCGGTCCGCTCACGGCGGCAGCTTATGCGACGCTCGATCCGGCGATCGTCGCGACCTTCGGGCTCTCGCGGGCAAAGGCGGCGACGCTCCTTTATCTTTCCAAGGCGATCTCGGAAGGGCGGTTCGATCTCGATTCCGTTCCGGCGCTGGAAACCGCCGAAGCGATCCGGGCCATGACCGCGCTCCCCGGCGTCGGGCCCTGGACGGCGGAAGTCTATCTGATGTTCTGCGGCGGGCATGCCGACATCTTTCCCGCCGGCGACGTGGCGCTTCAGGCTTCTGTCGCCCATGCCTTTGGTCTCGAAGCCCGGCCGCTGGCGAGGCAGCTGGCGTTGACGGCGGAAATCTGGAGCCCGTGGCGATCGGTTGCGGCGCGGCTTTTCTGGGCCTATTACGCGGCGAAAATGCGGCGTAACGTCACGCCTCTCGTGTAGCGTCCGATTTCAAGTATCCCACTGCATTTATTGGGCTTCACAATCCTGTAACAACGGACCTAATATAGAAGTACAGAAGCCGAATCGGGTAGGAGCGTCAAAGTTGACGATTGCAGTCTCCCCGCAGGCCCTGCCGGCGCTCGTCTTGAACGCTGACTACCGGCCGCTGAGTTATTATCCCTTGTCGTTATGGTCCTGGCAGGACGCGATCAAGGCGGTTTTCCTCGACCGGGTGAATATCATCGCGGAATACGAGCAGTCGGTCTGCTCTCCCAGCTTCTCGATGAAGCTGCCGAGCGTCGTCAGCCTCAAGACCTATGTCCAGCCGACCCGCAATCCCGCCTTCACCCGGTTCAACGTCTTCCTGCGCGACAGGTTCGAGTGTCAGTATTGCGGCAACCATGACGACCTGACCTTCGACCACGTCATCCCGCGCGCCCATGGCGGCGAGACGACCTGGGAGAATGTCGTGGCTGCCTGTTCGCCCTGCAATCTCCGGAAGGGCAGCAAGCTGCCGAAACAGGCCGGCATGTTCCCGCATCAGAAGCCCTACCAGCCGACGGTGCAGGACCTGCACAACAACGGCCGGCTCTTTCCGCCGAACTACCTGCACGAAAGCTGGATGGACTATCTTTACTGGGATACGGAACTGCAGCCTTAGGGCCGGCCTTGTTCCGGGAAAAACGAAGGCCGCGTTACGCGGCCTTTTTCGCGCCGGTAAAGGCGATCGCGGCCAGAATTACGCTGGCGATGACGTTCCATCCTGCGAAGGAAAGGCCGAGCACGCGGAGGGCCGCTTCGGTGCAGGAAGGACCATGGACCGTGTTCAGATCGGAGAGCAGGCTACCGGCATTGGTGGTGACGCCCGCGCCGCCGCCGCAGCTCGCCGGACCTTCCCAGAAATGCCATTCGACGCCGGAGTGGTAGACGCCCATGCCGGCCCCCACCAGCATCATCACGCCGATGACCACGAGCAGCGCGCGGGTGACCCAGGACGGCAGGCCGACGGCGGCGGCGGCGATCGCCAGGATGCCCACCGGGATGCCGTAATAATAGGGATTGCGCTGCAGGAGGCAGAGCGCGCAGGGAATGTAGCCGCCGATATACTGGAAGGCGAGCGCGCCGCCGACGGTCGCCGCCATGCCGAGGGTGACGACGACGGCGTAGCCGATACCGGTGCGGGAACGGGGGGTGGACGCTGTCAACGTCATGCGATTCTCCTCATATGTCTTGCGGCCTGGCCGTCGTGGTTTCACTTAGAGCAGATATCGCGACCATGTAAACGAGCGCGATCAAGACGGTGTGTTTCCTTCCCGGCCACTTTTCCGTGAGTCCGGCCGGATCATGACGATTCGTTGCTTTTTCAAGGCCCCTCGGGTAGGACCTGCGCACTGTTCTGGGTCAGACCCTGTTCTTTCACCTGCAGTTCCCGTCGCCACGTAAATAGAGATTGCGACCAATGTTTGTAGTTGATGTGTGTATTGTTTCGGGACGGCGGCCCGGCCTGCTGTCGGAGACGCTGGAGAGCCTGTCGAACCGGATCTTTCGTCATTTGAAATTGGGCTCTGTTTTCATGAACCTGGATCCGATCTTCGGGGACGAGGTCGACCATGCCGCTTGCGTGGCACTTTTTTCCGAACGGTTTCCCGGTCAAAAAATCTTTGAGCCGCAAACGCCCGGTTTCGCCGGCGCGGTCCAGCGATTGTGGTCGGCGACGACATCCGATTTCATCTTCCATGTGGAGGATGACTGGATTGCCTTGACGGATATCGATGAGGAGGCGTTCGAGCCGTTCCGCGAGCTGTCGATCGCGCAGGTGTCTTTCCATACGGCGGAGAAGAACTGGGACGTCAGGAAGGACGGGCATTTCCACAGAAGAAACGAATATTTCAGGATCGCCGGCGTCAACATCCCGAAATTCAAAAGTATTCCGGTCTTCACGACCTCGCCGTCCATCCTGCGCGGCGGCTTCGCGCGTGAATGCGCCGCGTTGATGGACGTCACCAAGGACCCGGAAAAGCAGTTTTATTCGGGCGTCAACCCACGTCTGCAGGCTTTTGTAGCCGGGCACGACAACTACATCTTCTCGCCCGAGAACCAGCCCGTCATAAAGGATATCGGCAGGGCCTGGCGGGATTCGAAGGGCATCAGAAAGACCATCGAGAACTCCAACTCCATTTGGAAAGCAGATTAGCTGATCGAAGGTGCGCCGATACGAAGCCGGAAATCGATCCAAAGGTGAAGTGCTGGCACGGATATGTTGCGTCAGGCCGCATGGCCAAGATGCTCAGAAGAACTTGGATAAACGCGCCCTTGCTGAATCCCTGTTTGCCTTGTAAACGGCCGAGACGACACTCATGAGCGAGAAAATGAATGAAAGTTGCCGTTTTAGGATATTCTAATACAGATAACATTGGCGACAACATCCAAACGCTGGCCGTCGCTCAGCACATGGGTCAAGAATTTTCGATCTTGGACAGAGATTTCTTGAGTCGCTACGATGGAGAACCTTGCATAGTAGTAATGAATGGCTGGTTCAGCCACGAACCTCAAAATTGGCCGCCCTCCGACAAAGTTATTCCCATATTCTTTGGATTCCATATGACCGAGAAGGCGGCTGAAGCCTATTCGCGTCACAAGGATTACTTTAAACGTTTCGAGCCAATTGGTTGTCGCGACGAAGGTACGGCTGAAATCATCAGAAAATGGGGGGTGGAAGCATATGTTAGCGGCTGCGCAACCATGACATTTCCTGCGAGAGCCAAATCGCCAGAAAATGGTGTAAATTTTCTCGTCGATGTCGCTACTGTATTTTTTGATCGGTCGGAGCGTAAGCAGTACCGAAGAAATACTCATATGTTTGATTTTAAGTTCGCAAGCCATGAAACTAAGAATAAACTCGCCAAAGAGCTTTTGACATACTATCGTCAGAGCGCGAAAAGCATGATTACGTCAAGAATTCATTGCGCGATGCCATGTTTTGCCATGGGAATACCGGTAATTTATTGTGGAGTGAAAGAATATAGAACAAGTATTATTGAGAGTATTGGTATTAAGACTGCCTCGTTTTCAAGATTTAAACGGCTTAAGCATTCCTCCCTGGATTTTGCTGTGCCGAACTATGAGGCGAGAAAAATTGAGATCGCTCGCGATTTGAGAAAGAGACTGTCGGAGCATGGCGTTTCTCTCGCCCATTGGGACGCGCAGGAGAAGGAGACACCGGATTCCTTTTTGAGCTGAGGGGGAGCTGGAGAAGAACTATGCGGTGCCTGGTAATCAACCTTGATCGTTCGCCCGACCGGCTTGCTCACATTAGCGCACAATTCAGTAAGATTGGTGCGATGTTTGAGAGGGTCGAGGCGATCGATGGCAACCGGCTAGCTGATCATGTCGCAAATTTGCAGCCGCAATCGAAATTTGGAAAACCTCTGAACAAAGGCGAAATTGCGTGCTTTATGAGTCATCGCAAATGCTGGGCTATGATCGCGGATGGTTCTGACGAGTTCGGCGCGGTAATCGAGGACGATGTTTACTTTACAGACGATGCCGGACAATTTTTGAGGTCGGATGAGTGGTTGCCGGAGCAGGTTGGCCTTCTAAAAATCGAGACGTTAATGGACCGTGTCTTTATCAGCCGGGCGTCACGTATTCGAATAGGGCGGCACCTAATTCATCGACTGACTGGCGCGCATCTCGGAACGGGCGGATATATCGTATCGAAGCGATATGCTCAGCAATTGCTAAGTCTTTCGAACGATACACTACCGTGCCCGGTTGATCATTTTATGTTCGACCCGCAGTTGCCGCCTATGGCGCAAAACAGCGTATATCAAATCGTTCCTGCTCTTTGCGTGCAAAGCGATAAGATCGAAGATGAATCAATGGCATTGCAGAGTACCATTCGGTTAAAGGCAAGCGAGCGCAAAAAGGCGATCCAAAAAAAGAACTTGTCTCTGGGACAAAAGATTGTTCGTGAATTGAAGCGGTTAAGTCAGCAGATTGGCGAAATGCCGCCCTTTCTCGCACACTATGCTCGATCTAAATGGATCGTGGTCCCATTTAAGTAAACAAACAGCCATGCTTCAAAGCATTTGAGCGATTCTCAAATGGAGAATGCTCAACAGCCCGGAAAATACGTGGTGCCCCGTGCCGGAATCGAACCAGCACTCCTTTCGGAACCTGATTTTGAGTCAGGCGCGTCTACCAATTCCGCCAACGGGGCACTTTGGTGACGGCAAGCGCTCTATCATGGGGCCATGGCATGATGCAAGGATGAAGTGCCGGCCGCATGCGGCGGCGTTGCCGGAACATCCCGGATCGCGCCGGAGCGCCGGCGGGTTCCCGCTTTCCGGCCGCCGGGCAGTCGCCGTTCGGCGATTTCTGAAACATATTCGCGATTTCCGCGTTCGATCCCTCCGAAGCCCAGGCAATCGTGCCGGGTCTTGGAATGAGGAGGAGATCTATGCGGAAATCATTGCGTGTTTTGCTGCTGTCGGGATGCGTCGCGTTTCCCGTGACAGGGCCGGTCTTCGCGCAGGGCCTGTCCGTCGGCGGCGAGAACGGCGTCAGCGTCGATGTGAGTACCGATGACGGCCTGGGAGCGGATGCTTCTGTCGGCGGTTCCGACGGCGTCAATGCGAGTGCCGATGTCGGCGGCAGCAGCGGCGTGGCGGATGTCGGTGCGTCCGTCGGAGGAAGCGGCGGCGTCGATGCCGGCGCGAATGTCGGCGGCGGGGGCGGGCTTGATGCGGATGTTTCCGCTTCGGTGGGCGGGCGCGATGGTGTGAATGCCGGCGCCGCTCTCGGCACCGGCGATGGCATCGATGCCGATGCGACGGCGTCGGTCGGCGGCGGAAACGGTGTCGGCGCGGCTGCCGCGCTCGGCCTCGGCGGCACCGGAGGTACAGGCGCCGGCATCGGTCTCGGCATCGGCGGACCGGGAGGCACCGGCGGAGCCGGCGGTGGTGCGGGCGGTGCCGGCAGCGGCTTGACGCCCGCGCAAAGGGCGGCTTACGACAGCATGTCCCCGAGCGAGCAGCGGCGCATGCTGGCCCGCTGCGCCGACATCACGTCGGGCGGCGGCGACCGGGAGCTGGTGCAGCTTTGCCGCATGCTCCGGATGAGCGCGTCGCGCTGAACCGGCCATCTCGCGAAGCCCGCCCGCGGCTCCAGGGCGGGCCTCGTCTCGCCCTCCGGTCCCTCCCTTGTCCCCCTTGTATTTCAGATTTCGAAGATGTTAGCTGGTGCAGCAAAAATGAGAAGCACCATCCATGAAGCTGCCCGGCCGCGCCTCCTATGAGGACCTTTATCGAGATTTCGTCTGGAAGATTCCGCGGCGGTTCAACATGGGCGAGGTGGTCAGCGATGCATGGGCGGCCGGGCATCCCGACCGCATCTGTCTCCAGCATTTCGGCCCGGACGGCCGTCATCCGGCGCTGACCTATGGCGAACTTTCGGCGCGATCCGCATCGCTCGCCAATGCCTTGGTCGGGCTCGGCCTGAAGCCCGGCGAGCGGGTGGCACTGCTCCTGCCGCAAAGTTTCGAGACTGTGATCGCCCATGTGGCAATCTACAAGATGGGCGGCATTGCCCTGCCGCTCGCGCTGCTCTTCGGCGCCGAGGCGCTGGAATACCGGTTGAAGGCATCGGGTGCCGCGGCGATCGTCACCAATGCCTTCGGCTTATCACGGCTCGCGGATATCGGGAGCAGGCTGCCGGACCTCAGGCACGTGATCGTCACGGGCGAAGCGCCACCGGGCGAGGGGCTGCTGTCGTTCGATGCGCTCGTTTCCGGCTATCCTTCCGTCTTCGAAGTGGCGGAGACCGGGCCGGACGATCCCGCGCTGATGATCTTCACCTCCGGCACGACCGGGCCACCGAAAGCGGCGCTGCACGGCCACCGGGTGCTTGCCGGCCATGTCCCCGGCTTCCAGCTCGGCCATGAATTCGCGCCGCAGCCGGACGACAGGATCTGGACGCCGTCGGACTGGGCCTGGGCGGGCGGCCTGCTCAACGTCCTGATGCCGGCGCTGATGCTCGGCATTCCGGTCGTCTCCTCGCCGGCGCAGAAATTCGATGCCGACACGGCTTTCCGCATCATGGCCGAGATGGGGGTCCGCAACGCCTTCATTCCGCCGACGGCGCTGCGGCTCCTGAAAGCGGTGGAGAAACCGCTCGAAAAATACGATCTCAAGCTGCGGACGATCACCTCGGCCGGCGAAGCGCTCGGCCGCGAGACCTATGAATGGGCGAAATCGGCGCTCGGCATCACCGTCAACGAGCTCTTCGGCCAGACGGAATGCAATTTCGTCCTGGGATCGGCGGCCGGTCTCGGCGTCTCGCGCGGCGGGGCGACCGGCCGTGCCGTGCCCGGCCATCACGTGGCGATCATCGACGAAAGGGGCATCGAGGTGCCGGCGGGCCGGATGGGGCAGATCGCCGTCCGCCGGCCCGATCCGGTGATGTTCCTCGGGTACTGGAACGACGAGGCGGCGACCGCCGCCAAATTCGTCGGCGACTGGCTGGTCACCGGCGATCTCGGCCGTCAGGATGCCGACGGTTACGTTGAGTTCGTCGGCCGCGACGACGACGTCATCACCTCGTCGGGTTATCGCATCGGGCCGAGCGAGATCGAGGACTGCCTGACCGGCCATCCGGCGGTGAAGCTTGCGGCCGTGGTCGGCAAGCCCGATCCGGTGCGCACCGAGATCGTCAAGGCCTATATCGTCCTTTCGCCGGGTTACAGCGCAGGTGACGCGCTGGCGGCGGAGATCCGCGAATGGGTGAAAACGCGGCTTTCGATGCACGAATATCCGCGCGAGGTGGCCTTCGTCGACGACATCCCGCTGACCACCACCGGCAAGGTCATCCGCCGGCTGCTGCGGGAGAAGGCCGCGGCGGAGTAGAGCAATTCCAGGAAAAGTGTGCGGCGGTTTTCCGTCAGGAATTGCGCCAGAACGAGCGATCACTCCGAACGGCCGGCGATCGCCAGGATCTTTTCCCTGAGGAGGCGGGCCATGTTGCGGGTGTTGCGGTAGAGATGGAGCTGCGCCGCCACCTGGCGCACGTCGCGGTCGCCGTTCTGCGAGAGCCCGATCACCAGCGTGCCCATTTCCTCGCGCTCTTCCCAGAACCGGCTCATGATCGGGTGGTCCGGTACCGCGCAGCTGTCCGTACGCACGATGTTCGCGTCTTCCAGGTGCCATTCGGTCAGCTTCATCATCAGGAGCTTGCCGGGCGAATAGGGCGCCATTTTCTCGTCATAGGCGGTTTTCCAGGTATAGGCTTCGCCGGCCATGACGAAGACGATGAGCGAGGCGATGGCGCGGCCGTCGAAATCGATCGTGTGGATGCGCACCGCATCGGCGTCGGCGAGATTGGAGACCGCCTCCCTTGCGAAGGCTGCGCGATAGCGGTCGTTGATCAGCGCGGAGCGGCGGTTGCCCTTCCAGCCTTTCGCTTCGAGCAGAAGGAATTCCTCCATGCGCAGCCGGATTTCCTCGGGCTGGCGGGCGACGGAATAGGCGAGCGTCCCCTGAGCGGCGAGATTGCGCCACAGGCGGCGCATCTCGCGCAGATGATGGGAGGAGATCGCGTGCCTCAGATAGGTCTCGCCGTCGCTCAGGCTTTCCAGCATGGGGCGAAGGAAGGTGTCGGTGACAGTGACCGGCAGGTTGCGGCCGATCGCGACCGCCTTGGCGAGCTGCGCGAAGCGGCCGTTCAGCCGAACGTCCGGCATCACCAGCACCGAAGGAAGCCTGGCCTCGGGGGAGGCCAGCGCTTCCAGAAGATTGTCGATCGTCTCGGCGGCGTCCTCCGCATCGACGAGCGGCGTGCCGAGCGGGCCGAATGGATTGGCCCAGGTGCGGATGATGGAGGCGCCCATGGAGAAGCCGGGCTTCTCGATCGTGAAGGGCATCAGGAGCCGCATGCGGCTGCGCGTGCCGCTTTCGTCGCGGATCAGGGCGAAACGCACCTGCTTGTCCTCGACGCGCGGCATGGCGGGCGCCAGCAGGCGGGCCGAGAAGAAGATGTTCGGCTCCATGGCGCGGTTCGAGAGGAATTCGAGTTCCTCCTGCAGGTCGTAGCCGAGCGACGCGGGATAGAGGCAGAGTTCGCGGCCGGGCCGGCCGGCGGGAAGGCGCGTGTCGGCATCCGGACGCGCGGCCCGCAATGCCGGGATCGGTGGAAACCGGCCGGCGCCGCTGCCTTCGAGTTCGCTGCCGATCGGAGGTTGGGACATGGTCACGAAGCCTTTGAGGACGCGGAGGGCACGGGATCGGCAAAGGCGAAGAGCACGATGCCGAGCGTGCGGCGCACCGCGATATGCAGGAGGATCGCCTCGATCACCATCCCGGCCGCGGTCGCGATCGCCGCACCCGTCAGCCCGAAACGCGGGATGAGCACGATATAGAGGCCGATATTGGCCGCGAGCGTTACGGCATAGAGCAGGACGCAGAGGTTCTGGCGGCCGGCCATCGAGAGCAGCACCTCGCCAGGCCCCACCAGCGATTTGGCGAGGATGCCGGCAAACAGGATCGCCATCAGCGAGTAGCCGGCAGTGAAGCCGGGGCCGAACAGGGAGAGCAGCAGTTCGCCGGCGGCAAGGGCGACGAGGCCGACGGCAAGCGACGGCCAGAAGCTCCAGCGGGCCATCTGGCCGGCGAAGGCTGCGAGCGCCGTCATGTCCCCCTCCGCCATCAGCGCCGAGAAACGCGGGCCGGCGGCGGCCTTGATCGAGAAATAGACGAACTGGACGAGCACGATGGTCTTCGCGGCGGCATAATAGATGCCCACCTGGTCCGGCGGCAGATAGAAGCCAACGACGACCACGTCGGCATTGGTGAGCAGGAAGCCGATGCCGTCGACCAGGAAGAGCGGCAGCGAATAGCGGAACCAGGGGGCGAACTCGAAGCGTTTCGGGCCGGCGCCGTATTCCCGCCGCAGCCGGAGCGTCAGCCGTAGGAGCTGCGAGAGCGTGGTGACATAGGTCGCGGCAAGGGCTGCTTCCATGGCGGTCACCGCCGTCTGCGGCGCGCCGGACCAGACGGCGAGAATCATGAAAATCAGGATCAGCGTCGGGCGGATCAGGTAGGTGGGCGAGAGCGCCGTCGCCGTCCAGCCGTTCGAACGGGCGGTACCGTCGAGCACGTCGCCGAGAGCGATCATCGGCATGGTGAAGAGGGCAAGCGAGACCGGCACGAGGTAATAGGCCTCGACCGTATCGCCGAAGACACGCAGGAACAGGAAGCCGAGGCCGGCCACAGCGCTTGCGGAGACGAGCGCCACGAGACGGACGGCGAGATTGAGGCCGCGCACGGTCGGAAGCTCCCCGCGCGCCTTGTGCTGGTGCAGGAAGCGGATGACGGAGGTGTGGAAGCCGAGGCAGGAGAGGTTGCCGGCCAGAACCACCAGCACCCAGACGAAGGCGAAGATGCCGTATTCGAATTCGCCCATCAGGCGGGCGAGCACGATCTGCGAGACGAAGGCGATCGCGGCGCTTGCGATGCGGATCACGAAGGCGACGAGCGCCCGGCGCTGGGCGCGGGCGGTCTCGTCGTCATCGGTCAGGATCGCGTCGAGCTTGCGCGTCAGCGGGGCGAGCCTAGCTCTCACGCCAGGCGGCAGCAGTCTTTCCGCTGTTTCGATGACCGCCATGATGGGCACGCAATACTCGTAAAACCGACGGGAACAATGGCGGAAAGTGTTGCCACAGCAGGGTTAAGAAAGGGTTCGCCGAGGCGGTGAGGGATTTATGGTTTCTACTTGGCTGTGGAAAGAAAAACGCCGCCCGAAAGGGCGGCGTTTCAATCATCCCGTCTGCTGGCCCAGAGCTTCAAACCTGCTCGAAGGCACCGTGGCAGTGTTTGTATTTCTTGCCCGAGCCGCAAGGGCAGGGTTCGTTGCGGCCGACCTTGCCCCAGCTGGAGGGGTCTTCCGGCCGGCGGTCTGCCGGAGTTGCGATGAAGTTCTCGGCGCTGAGGCCGGTCACTTCGTTCACGCCGGTCACAGGATCGACATGCTGTTCGTCATAGACCGGCGGCGGTTCCGGCGGCTGCGGGTTCTGGACGAGCTCGACGCGCATCAGCTGCGCCGTGACGGCCTCGCGCAGGTTGGCGAGCAAGGCCTGGAAAAGCTCGAAGGCTTCCGCCTTGTATTCCTGCAGCGGGTCGCGCTGTGCATAACCGCGGAAGCCGATGACCGAGCGCAGGTGGTCGAGGTTGACGATGTGCTCGCGCCACAGATGGTCCAGCGTCTGGAGCAGCACGGAGCGTTCGACATAGGTCATGATCTCGGCGCCGAAGCGTTCCTTGCGATCGGCGGCCTCCCTGTCGGCAGCCTCGGCGATCCGCTCGCGGATATCGGTCTCGCCGATGCCCTCTTCCTTGACCCAGTCCTCGATCGGCAGGTCGAGGTTCAGGAGCCGGCCGACGTCCTCGCGCAGGCCTGCCGCATTCCACTGCTCGGCATAGGCGCGCTCGGGGATATGCTTGGCGACGAGAACCTCGATCACTTCGTTGCGCATTTCCTCGACGACGTCGGAGACGTCTTCGGCGTCCATCATCTCGATGCGCTGCTCGAAGATCACCTTGCGCTGGTCGTTGGTGACGTCGTCGTATTTCAGAAGGTTCTTGCGGATGTCGAAGTTGCGGGCCTCGACCTTCTTCTGGGCGCGTTCCAGCGCCTTGTTGATCCAGGGATGGACGATCGCCTCGCCTTCCTTGAGGCCGAGCTTCTGCAGCATGCCGTCCATGCGGTCGGAGCCGAAGATGCGCATCAGGTCGTCCTGGAGCGACAGATAGAATTTCGAGCGGCCCGGGTCGCCCTGACGGCCGG